>Ga0209013_10002009_pt1 | contig 18649 bp, 15 predicted proteins | sample Cruoilmetagenom2_FD_187291 | JGI IMG/M metagenome (GOLD analysis project Ga0209013, IMG submission 187291) | Oil polluted marine microbial communities from Coal Oil Point, Santa Barbara, California, USA - Sample 2 (SPAdes) (version 2) | ecosystem: Environmental > Aquatic > Marine > Oil seeps ...
TAGGATTTTTGATATCATTGAAGAATATAGACCAGATGTAATCTATCATGCTGCAGCTCATAAGCATGTTCCGTTAATGGAAAGTAATCCGATGGAAGCAGTGAAGAACAATATCTTTGGAACTAAGAACGTCGCAGAAGCAGCTGATACATTCGGAGTTGGTAATTTTGTACTTGTATCAACGGATAAGGCGGTAAATCCACCGAACGTGATGGGCGCAACAAAGCGCTTTGCTGAAATGATTGTGCAGAATTTAGCTAAAGATAGTAAAACCAAGTTTGCTGCAGTGCGTTTTGGTAACGTTCTAGGATCACGTGGAAGTGTAGTCCCACTGTTTAAAAAACAAATTGCTAAAGGTGGACCAGTTACAATTACTGATGAGAGAATGACAAGATACTTTATGACTATTCCAGAAGCTTCTCGACTTGTAATACAAGCCGGTACTCTTGCAAATGGTGGGGAAGTATTTGTTTTGGATATGGGAGAACCGGTTAAGATTTCGGATCTTGCGAAGAACTTGATTAGACTTTCTGGTTATTCTCAGAATGAGATTGAAATTAGAGAAACAGGGATAAGACCTGGCGAGAAGTTGTTTGAAGAGTTGATGAATGAAAGTGAAAGACAGAGTGATGTTGTATTTCCGAAGATTTATATTGGGAAGGCAACGCCGATTACGAAGCACGAGCTGGTTTATTTGCTTGAGAAGATACCTACTCTCAGCGGTTTAGAGTTGAAGGAATTGCTGGTTGGTACTGCTAATCGGAGGAATGTGGAAGTTAAGAGTTTACAGGTATTGGATGTTGTCGGATGAGCCTCGGGACGTGTGATACGTCCTTTTATTTTGACTATAAATTAGTAGAAACATAGATTAAAAGGTCAGAATTGGCGGGAAAGTGAGGGAAGTATATGAAAAAAGTTAGAAAAGCCATCATACCTGCAGCGGGACTAGGAACGCGTTTCTTACCTGCTACAAAAGCCATGCCGAAAGAAATGTTGCCAATAGTGGATAAGCCGACGATTCAATACATTGTTGAAGAAGCCATTGCATCAGGAATTGAAGACATCATTATCGTAACAGGTAAAGGAAAAAGAGCAATTGAAGATCATTTTGATCATGCGTTTGAGTTAGAAGAAAACTTAATTAAGAAAGAAAAATTCGATTTACTTGAAAAAGTGAGAGAAAGTTCTAAGGTGGAAATACATTTTATTCGTCAAAAAGAGCCACTTGGTTTAGGACATGCTGTATTATGTGCGAAGAAATTCATTGGAGATGAACCATTTGCTGTTCTTCTCGGGGATGACATCGTTCAAGCTGAAACACCATGTTTACGACAATTAATGAATCAGTATGACGGGATTGGTAATTCAGTTATTGGTGTTCAACAAGTTCCTGACAATGAAACGAATCGTTACGGGATTATTTCACCGCTTGAAAGAGATGGAAGACTTTATAAAGTCAATAATTTTGTAGAGAAACCACCAATGGGAACAGCACCTTCAAACCTTGCCATTATGGGACGCTATATTTTAACTCCAGAAATCTTTAGCTTCCTTGAAAAACAAGAAGCAGGAGCAGGTGGAGAGATTCAGTTGACAGATGCGATCCAACAGCTTAATCAGATTCAGAGAGTGTTTGCTTATGATTTTGAAGGTAAACGGTTTGATGTTGGGGAGAAGATTGGGTTTGTGAAGACTACTATTGAGTTTGCGTTGCAGGATGCGGGATTGAGAGATCAGTTGCTTGAGTTTCTTGAGGGGATTTTGGAGAAGAGAGTGATCATTTAGTAATAGATTACTTGGCTCCCGAATGAATTCATTAATACGTGACCTTAAAGTATGGACTCCGGTATCCTGACGCAAATAATACCAAGACATTATGACCGGGAAAGTGTCCGTAACGGAAATGTACGCTGTAAAAAAAGAAGACCTGCTGGGACGCGATGAGGTCCAGTTGGATATGAATAAAATCGCCAATCAATTGAGCAGCAAGACGATTCTAGTGACGTGTGCGGGCGGCTCAATCAGTTCGGAAATCTCGCGACAAATTATGCGATTTGATCCAAAGAAGTTATTGCTTCTCGGACACGGCGAAATTCGATGGAAGAAAAAAACTGCAATCTTATGATGCCGATCAAATACAGGTATTAGAAGGTCTAGAAGCGGTACTTAAACGTCCAGGCTTGATCGACATGGAGTTGCTCAATCAGCTGACGCCGTACAAGGAGCTCATTCCGATTATCGCGGATGCCCATGACCGCGATCTGATTTTCGCCATCATGGAGGAATACAAGCCGGATGTGGTGTACCACGTGGCGACGCATAAACATGTGTCGTTGATGGAAGGAAATCCGATGGAAGCGGTCAAGAACAATATTTTCGGCACGAAGAAAGTCGCGGATGCGGCACATGACAGCAGAGTGAAGAATTTCGTGATGGTGTCGACGGACAAAGCGGTGAACCCGCAGAACGTCATGGGGGCAACGAAGCGGTTTGCGGAGATGCTGGTGCAGAATTTGGCGAAATGCAGCGAGACGAAATTCGCAGCGGTCCGCTTCGGCAATGTGCTGGGTTCCAGAGGGTCGGTTATTCCGCTCTTGAAGCAGCAGATTGCAGCAGGCGGACCAGTGACGATTACGGATTCACGGATGACACGCTACTTCATGACGATTCCGGAAGCATCGCGGCGTGTGATTCAGACGGGAACGCTGGCAGAAGGCGGAGAGGTCTTCGTGCTGGATATGGGTGAACCGGTGAAGATCGTTGACCTGGCTCGTAACCTGATCCGCTTGTCCGGCTATAAAGAGTTGAATATTCCCATTAAAGAGACGGGTATCCGGCCGGGTGAGAAGTTGTTTGAGGAATTGTTGAATTTGATGAGATCCAGAGCGAGATGGTGTTTCCGAAGATATATGTCGGGAGGGCGAATCCGGCTGCTGAGTTGGAGTTGTTGTTGTTGTTGTTGTTGTTGTTGTTGTTGTTGTTGTTGGAGAAGTTGGGTGAGATGGATAAGCAGGAAGTGAAAGATGTGCTGATTGGGTTGGCGAACAGAAAAAACGTCGAGTTCAAAAATTCGCTTGTAGCGACTGTTCAGTAATCTCATGAGATATAGAAAATGAAAGGGGAACAAGGGATGTTCTCGGTTATGAAACGAATTATCGATTTCACGTTGTCTTTAGCAATTATTATTACGATGTCATTTATTTTTCTTATATTAATCATCGTCATCAAACTGGATTCTCCAGGCCCGATTCTTTTTAAACAAAGACGCATCGGTAAAGACAAGAAGGAATTCCATATATTAAAGTTCAGAACAATGAAAACCGATACACCGAATGATATGCCTACCCATTTACTCGATAAGCCTGACGCATACATAACACGAGTAGGCAAAGTGCTTCGCAAGACGAGTCTGGATGAACTTCCGCAATTGATCAATATCGTCAAAGGCGAAATGAGCATCATTGGTCCACGTCCGGCGTTATGGAATCAGTATGATTTGATCGCAGAGCGGGATAAGTATAAGGCGAATGATGTGCTGCCTGGATTGACGGGCTTGGCACAGATTAGCGGGAGAGATGAGCTGCCGATTGAAGTGAAGGCGAAGATTGACGGGGAGTATGTTGGGAAGATGAGTCCGGGGTTGGATGGGGAGATTTTTGTGAAGACTTTGGTTAGTGTTTTGAGGAGTGATGGGGTTAAAGAAGGAAAGAAAGAGGCGTAAAATATGAAAGTTTTAGTGACTGGGCAAAACAGTTATGCAGGAACACAATTTGCTAAACGAATAACCGAATTGAATAAAGGTTGTGAAATAGACTTTATATCTGTTCGGGATAACAATTGGCAAGAAAAATCTTTTTCTGATTACGATGCTGTTTATCATGTTGCTGGAATTGTTCATAAAAAAGAAACGGACGAGAATAGAAATCTCTATTACAAAGTAAATAGGGATTTGACTTATCAACTAGCACTAAAAGCGAAGACTGAAGGTGTTAAATCTTTTGTATTCTTGAGTACGATGGCAGTTTTCGGTCTGATAGGAAAAATCGGCGAAGATACAATCATCTCCAAAGAGACAAAGGCTGCTCCGACTTCTCATTATGGAAAGAGTAAGTTGGAAGCAGAGGAGCTTTTAGAAACGCTTCAATCCTCAGAGTTTAAGGTTTCTATATTAAGAATACCGATGATTTATGGACCAGATTGTCCCGGGAATTATAGATCACTTAGTAAGTTGGCGAGGAAAACACCAGTTTTTCCGAAGATTAATAATAGAAGAAGTATGATTTTTGTAGATCACCTTTCGGATGTTGTGGTTTATATAATGGAAGAGAAGTTGTCAGGTGTTTTGTTGGTGAAGAATCCGGAGGATGTTGATACATTGGAGATGGTTAATAAGATTGCTAACTATCATCAAAAGAAAATATATAATTCAGCTTTGGCTGGAGTGCTGATAAAAACATTTTGTAACAAGTTAACTGTGACTAGGAAAATGTTCAGTAGTATATTTTATAAAGATGCTGATTGTAATATAGATGGTTTTGAATATAACACACTCAGTTTTGTAGAAAGTATTAATCAGTCTGAGGGTTAGAATTGGGTGATTTTATATTAAAAAAGATGTAGGTATTTTAAGTCAGTATTTTTATCCAGAACATGTCTCTTCAGCTACTTTACCAACAGAGTTAGCAAGAGGATTGCAAGCAAGAGGTTTAGAAGTTGGTGTAGTATGTGGCTATCCACAGGAATACATTAGTGGAAATTTAAAGAGCGTTCCTGTAAATGATGACTTGAATGGCATTGCTATCAAAAGAGTTAAATACACAACTTTTAATAATAAATCCAAGTTCGGCCGCATATTTAATTTTTTCTCTTTATTCATGGCAATGACAACAAAGTTATTCTATTTAAAAAACTTTAAGAAAATCATAGTATATTCAAATCCACCGATTATGCCTCTAATTCCTTTGGCTTTGAAAAAAATCTTCAAAATAGAATTTATCTTTGTAGCGTTTGATATCTATCCTGATAACGCATTAAAAATGAAAAGCATTAAGAAAAATGGAGTTATTCATCGGCTAATGGATTTTATCAACGATAAAGTATATGCAAATGCCTCTTCTGTAGTTTTGTTGGGTAATGAAATGAAAAAATATGTTATAGAAAATAACATTGCGAAAAGCGATGATAATTTAGAAGTTATTCCCAATTGGTTCTCAAATGAAAATGCACTTCAAAACACCAAAGTTATAAATGATTCTTTTAAAGAAATAGCTAATAAATATAGATTTATAGTTTTGTATTCCGGAAATATGGGTTCATCCCAAGATATGGAAACTATCTTGCAAGGGATTTTAGAGTTTAAAAATCATAAAGAAATATTTTTTGTATTTTCAGGTCATGGCAACAAACTTGAATATGTTAAAGATTTTCTGAGCAGCAATGATATAAAAAATTCAAAAGTCTTTGGATTTCTAACTGGAAAAGATTATAGTGATGTATTAAATATTAGTGATTTGTGTATTGTCAGTTTAGAAAAAGGAATAGAAGGTTTGGGTGTGCCAAGTAAAACTTATGGATACCTGGCTGCTGGAAAACCGCTACTTTCAATAATGAAGGAAGATACCGATATAGCCAAAGATATATTGGAATATGAATGCGGAGTTAACATATTGCAAGAAGATGTAATAGGTTTCAAAAATGCAATCAATACTTACTCCGGAGATCCAGGTCGAGTTATAACTGGATCTAGAAATGCAAGAGAGTTATACGAAAGCAAGTATACAAAGGATATAAATATTAATAAATATTATAGACTTCTAAAATAACAAAAATATTAAATGGAAAAGAGTTGTTATCTCATGTTTAAAGGAAAAACATTATTAATTACTGGTGGTACAGGTTCATTCGGAAATGCAGTTTTAAATAAATTCTTAGATACAGATATTAAAGAAATCAGACTTTTTTCGAGAGATGAAAAAAAGCAAGAAGATATTAGAAAACGCCTTAACAATCCAAAAGTCAAATATTATATCGGAGATGTAAGAGACGTTAATAGTATTAACACAGCAATGAACAATGTAGATTATGTTTTCCACGCTGCTGCGTTAAAGCAAGTACCATCATGTGAATTTTTCCCGATGGAAGCTGTTAAAACGAATGTATTAGGAACTGAAAATGTATTGAATGCAGCTATACAAAAAAATGTTAAAAAAGTGATTTGTCTATCAACTGATAAAGCGGTCTATCCAATTAATGCTATGGGTATTTCCAAAGCAATGATGGAGAAAGTAACAGTTGCTAAATCAAGAACTGTGGATGTAGATGATACAAATATTAGCGGTACGCGTTATGGGAATGTTATGGCTTCACGCGGATCAGTAATTCCATTGTTTATCGACCAAATTAAAGCTGGCAAACCATTAACAATCACGGATCCAGAAATGACGAGATATTTAATGTCTTTGGAAGATGCTGTTGAACTAGTTCTATTTGCTTTCATGAACTCAAATCAAGGAGATATCTTTGTTCAAAAAGCACCTGCTTCTACGATTGGTGAACTTGCTCAAGCGCTTAAAGAATTGTTTAAAGTAGACAACCCAATTGAAGTGATAGGAACTCGTCATGGGGAAAAATTATACGAAACTCTTTTAACAAGAGAAGAAATGGCTGTTGCTATGGATATGGGCGGCTATTATCGCATCCCAGCAGATAACCGTGACTTGAACTACAATAAATACTTCACAGAAGGTGAAGAAGGAATTTCAGAAGGCTGGGAGTATAACTCTCACAATACGCACCGGTTATCTATGCAAGAAATTAAAGATCTATTGCTTACACTTGATGTTGTAAAAGAAGAATTGGCAAAAATGGGTGTAACACAATGACTAAGATTTTAGTGACAGGTGCGAATGGATTTGTCGGTAAAAACTTGGTGGCAGAATTAAGAAATCAAGGGCACGAGGAGTTATATCTATTTAATAGAGAGAACTCATCTGAAGACCTTGAAAGATTTACGAAAGACTGTGATTTTGTCTTCCACCTGGCAGGCGTTAACCGTCCTGTAAATGAAAGTGAATTCATGGAAGGAAACCGGGGCTTAACTTCTCAATTGCTCCATTTTCTAGTTAAAAATGAAAACAAAGCTCCAGTATTGATCACTTCTTCGATTCAAGCGGAAAAAGACAATCCATATGGACAAAGCAAAAAAGCAGGAGAAGAAGAATTGTTTGCCTATGCAAAAGAAACTGGTGCAAATGTTTTTGTGTACAGATTACCAAACTTGTTTGGTAAATGGAGCAAGCCTAATTACAATACAGTCGTAGCTACTTTCTGTTATAACGTCTCCAGAGATTTGGACATCCAAGTTAACAATCCTGCAGCCCAATTGGAATTGGCTTATATTGATGATGTGTTGGAAGAGTTTCTAAGAGCTTTCGAAGGAAATCCAACAATCAGTGAGGATTTTTGTGTTGTACCAGTAAGTCACAATATTGAGTTGGGTCAGTTAGCAAACCGGATTAGAAGCTTTAAAGAAAGCAGAACCTCTTTGGCTGTTCCTCCCATGAGCAACGAACTGACGAAGAAATTGTATAGCACTTACCTTAGTTTCTTACCTGAAGAGAATTTTTCATACAATTTAAAGATGAATGTCGATAATCGAGGTTCATTTACTGAGTTCATACGAACACCAGATCGCGGCCAAGTTTCGATTAACATTTCTAAACCCGGTATTACTAAAGGGAATCATTGGCATCATACAAAAAACGAAAAATTTCTAGTTGTAAGTGGTAATGGTTTAATCAGATTCAGAAATATTGATTCAGAAGATGTTATTGAGTACTACGTGAATGGTGATAAGCTGCAAGTAGTAGATATTCCAACAGGATATACACATTCAATCGTGAATGTAGGAGAAACAGACTTAGTTACAGTTATGTGGGTTAATGAAAGCTTTGATCCAGAAAAGCCGGACACCCATTATTTGGAGGTATAAAGATGAAGAAGTTAAAAGTAATGACAGTTGTAGGAACACGTCCCGAAATTATAAGACTTTCAGCAGTTATCAATAAATTAGAGGAATCTAATGCAATCGAACATATTCTTGTACATACTGGTCAAAACTATGATTATGAATTAAATGAAGTTTTCTTCGAGGATTTTAACTTGAGAAAGCCAGATTATTTCTTGAATGCAGCGAATGGTACGGCTGTCGAAACTATCGGTAATATTCTTGTGAAAATTGATCCGATTTTAGAAGAGGTAAAACCAGAAGCATTACTAGTTCTTGGGGATACAAACAGCTGTTTGTGTGCAATTGCTGCAAAGAGAAGACAAATTCCTATCTTCCACATGGAAGCAGGAAACAGATGTTTCGATCAGCGTGTTCCTGAAGAAACGAATCGTAAAATTGTCGATCATACTGCCGATATCAATTTAACGTATAGTGATATTGCCCGAGAATATCTCTTAAGAGAAGGATTACCTGCAGATCGTATTATCAAAACTGGCAGTCCAATGTTTGAAGTCCTCAATTCACGAAAAGAAGATATTGATAAATCGAATATAATCAAGAAATTGAAACTTGAAGAAAATAAATATTTTGTAGTATCTGCTCATCGCGAAGAAAATATCAGTTCTGAAAAGAACTTTATGAATTTGTGTGAGAGTTTAAATGCCATTGCCGAACAATATGATATGCCGATAATCATTAGTACTCATCCTAGAACACAGAAGATGATTGATGCCAAAGGTATTCAATTCAACCCTTTAATTAAGATGATGAAACCATTAGGGTTTAATGATTATGTAAAACTACAAATGAAAGCAAAAGCCGTTCTCAGCGATAGTGGCACTATAAGTGAGGAATCTTCGATTCTTGGTTTTAGAGCAGTTAATATTAGACAAGCTCATGAGAGACCGGAGGCGATGGAAGAGGCTTCAGTTATGATGGTGGGATTAGAAAAAGAAAGAATTTTACAAGGTTTAGAGATCTTAAAGGTACAAGATTCAACATTTATGAGAAGAGTCGAAGATTATAGTATGCCTAATGTATCAGAAAAGGTTTTGAGAATAATAATCTCTTATACTGATTATATAAATAGAACTGTTTGGAAAAAATAAATATAAATTGTGGACTTATCTTTTCTAAATATGTGTAATAGGGAGAAAAATAATGAATGTTTTATGGTTAACAAATATACCATCGCCATATAGAGTTGATTTTTTTAATGATTTGGGTAAAACTATAAACTTAACGGTTTTGTTTGAAAGAGATAAAGCATCTGACCGGGATAAATCGTGGAGTAAAAGTGAATATGAGAATTTTAAAGCCATATTTCTAAAAGGAATTAATATTACTCAGGATACAGCATTATGTCCATCAATAATTAAATGGGTAATTAAAAAGAAATTTGATGTAATTATGATAACAAATTATAGTTCTCCAACATCAATAATAGCCATAGAATTTATGAAATTGAATAAAATACCATTTGTCATCGAAGCAGATGGTGGATTTTTAAAGTCTGATAAATCTAAACTTGTCAAAGGTTTTAAAAAACATTTAATATCTTCTGCGTCGTATTGGTTTAGTTCAGGAGAAATCACAGACAACTATTTTAAATATTATGGTGCTAAATCTGAAAGGATTTTTAGATATCATTTTTCTTCTATATATTTAAACAATATTTTAGATCAACCGATTTCAAATACAGAAAAGCAGAAATTGAAGATGGACTTATTTCAAAACCAAAAATCTAACGCTATTGCAGTTGGAAGGTTTATTAAAAGCAAAAACTTTGACTTACTGATTAAGGCATGGATTGAAGTGGATAGAAAATATGAGCTTATAATAATAGGAAGCGGACCAGAAAAAGAAAGCTATGAACAAATTATTGAAAAGAATAAGCTAAATAACATAAAAATAATAAACTTTAAAAGCAAGGAAGATTTAATTAAATTTTATTTAGCCAGTGATTTGTTTGTACTCCCTACTTTTGAAGATGTATGGGGATTAGTTATCAATGAAGCAATGGCTTGTGGACTTCCAATTATAACTACAAATAAATGTATTGCAGGAATTGAACTAGTTGAGAGTGGTATTAATGGTGAAATTTTAAATCCGCTTGATCAAAAAGGGTTAACAGAAAAAGTAAATCGTTACTTGAAGGATGCTGATTTCTTACAAAAGGTTTCACTTGAAAATATAAAAAAAATAAAAAATTATACAATAGACCGTATGGTAAAAGAGCACTTAGAAGCATTTAAAAAGATATCAGTTAGATAGCGCTATATAGGGAGAATAAGATGACAATTATTAATATACAAAAAAAAATATTCTATTTATATATTATATTTATGCCTATTGTAGTTTTTTCTCCTTTTGATTTTATAAATACAGCATTCGGAGAAATGGCTGGCAGCTTTAGTATTGTTTTTCATATTATTGGGTTTGTTTTAATAATGGTTTCAGCAGCTAAAGAAAAGATTAAGATAAATAGTTTTATTAAGTATATATTTTTTATGATACTTATTTTGAACTCTTTATCTATTGTAATGTCGCTTTTATTAAATTACAATTTAGGAATACTACATGGTGAAACTACTTATACCGCAACAATAGGTATGATTATCTATTATTGCCATATATTTTTAATTTTTTATTATAATTACTATAATTTAAAAAATATAAAAAAGGAAGTCTTGAACAGACTTTTAAACTTAATTGTAATTTTTACATTCTGTATTGGTTATTTACAAATATTTCTTTTAAACTTCCATTCACTAGTTAACTTATATGATGGAATAAATATCTTAGGAATATTGAGAGATAGCGATTTTTTAATAACCATAAATAGAATTACATTAATGGGTAATGAACCTGCTAGTGCGGCAACTACTTTGTCGTTATTAATTCTCCCCTTTTTATTTGCTAAGCATTTAGAAAAAGATAATTTAAAAGTACTATTTATAATTTTAATGTTTATACCAATAATTTACTATACTAAAAGTTCTACTGCTTATATTATGTTCGCTGCTAACATTCTTGTTTATTTATTTTTTTATTTTAAGAAAAACAAAATAAACTTAAAGAATATTATTATTTCTACCACTGTTTTTACTATCGCTTTATCTCCCTTTTTTATTACAACGCTTGATACAGAAACAGAAATTAGGAATGAGATTGAATATTTATTCTTAAATAAAATTACTGACAATACTAATCAATCTACTTTAGCAAGAACTTCTACAGTCATTAATGATATTAAGGTTTTTAATAAGTATCCTATTAGCGGTATTGGTAACGGAAATCAAGGTTTTTATTATAATGAAAATGTCCCTCCAATGTATTTATATTCAGCTGAGGTACAAAATTTATATCGCGGAGATTCTGGCATAGTCAATGGTGGCCCTTTTATACCTGCTTATATTTCAGGATATGGAATAATTGGGATAGTCTTATTAATAATTTTTATACTAAAATCTAATAGAATATTAAAGAATAAACAAGGTGAATTAGGTGTATTTTATGAAATGTATTATCTCGCAGCAGTTTCTTTTCTAGTTTCTTCAATAATGTCTAACGATATTGTTGGTAATTATATTGCCATTTTTATTTTAAGTCTACCATTCATGTACTCTAATAATTTTAAGGAAGATATATAAAATGAAAAAAATAATATTTATATCAGAAATTCAAGATCCTGAAACTCAAGGATCTTCTACACAAATAATGACGCGTAATATTCTTGAAGGGTTTAAAGATAATAATTTTCAAGTAATTTTCATAGCCATTACAGATAGAGATTGTAATGATTTCAGCGTAAGAGAAAACTTTAAAAACTTAGTTGATGAAATTATTATAGTTAAAAGTCAATTAGAATTAAGATTTATAAAAGGGAAATTTAACAGGTTAATAAAAATGATTAAATCCCAATATTTTTATAAACTAAAAAACAAATTAATTGAAAAGATTGAAATAGAAACTGATGATCTTTTAATTACACATACACCATCAATAGAAGCAATACTAATAGCTAATAAATTTAAAGAAAAAAATAATAATGTAGAGTTTATTCAATATTGGAGTGATCCATTGGCACTTTCGGGAATCTATCCTGAAGATTTGAATATTAAAAGATATATACATTTCAGAATCGAAAGAAAATTGTTAAAATCTGCTGATAAAATTGTTTACGGCACCAAAACTTTGTTTCTGCATCAAAAAAAACTTTTTATGAATTATAAAAATAGAATGAGCTATATTGATGTAAGTTATCAGTCTACTAATATAGACACTTTAAAAAAACATGTAGAAAAATATACTATTGGCTATACAGGACAATATCAAAAAAGCACTAGAAACATTGAACCGCTCTACAATGTTTTTAAAAGTTATAAAGAGGCGGATTTGTTAATTTGTGGTAATGGTGATATCAGTCTTGAAGAGACTTCAAATATAAAAGTTATAAATAAAAGATATTCGCAAAATCAAATAGGAAACATTGAGAAAGAAATTGACGTAATAGTTGGCCTATTAAATTCAAATTGTATTCAGATTCCTGGTAAAATTTTCTATCATACACATACGAATAAAAGCATATTAGTAATTTTAGATGGTAAGTATAGTAACCAAATTTATGAATACTTAAAATCATTTAATAGATTTGTATTTTGTGAAAATAATGAAGACAGTATTAAGAAAGCTTTAAATAAAATTATTAGTATAGATTATAAGGTAAATAAGGATCAGATAAAATATTTAAGTCCTAAATATATTTCTTTAAAGTTGAGTGAAGGTGGATATTAATTAACAAAGTTAAAATAGTAAATTTGAAAAGGTGGTATTTTTTTGCAAAGTAAAGAACTATTTATTATTTTTTCATCTCAAGAATATGCTACTGCAAACCATTTAGAATTTTGGAAGGAAATAGCTAAAAATAAGAAAGATACAGATGTTCTCATTATTGATATCTTTGCAGACATGATAGTTTCTAGAATCAGAAATAAAAAATATAGAATTACTGATCACAAAGCTGGAATCAAAAAAATTGAAAATAATTTATTTGTTTTTCGACCTATGACTTTTTTAAGAATTGAGGCATTACCCGGAGGAATGAAAGATTTCGCTATGAAATCAGTGTTAAAACAAATAAAAGATGTCATTGATAACTTTGATATAAGAAAAAAAACTATTTTGTACTACGATTGCAGATTATCAGAGTCATTAAGAGTATTTGGTGAGGATTGTAAGAAAATATATTTTATATATGATGAAGTTTATTTAAACGCTAGCACCGGTAAAGAAATAAAAGGTTTAAAGAAACTTGATTATTTAAGTTGTCTTAATGCAGACCTTATTTTGACAATGACAGAGATAATTGCTTCAAGAAGGGAAGAGTTCCATAATAAATTAGTAGTATTGGGGAACGGGGCATCTCTGAGTGATAAGAATTCTAACACTATAAAATTTAAAAATGCAGTAGGATTTATTGGGAATTTTAGAAATTGGATTGATATCGAGCTATTGGAGTATTTAATAGTTCAAAAAAGTACATATACTTTTTGTTTTGCAGGTCCAATAGAGAGTAATATGAATGAAAAATTTAGACATTTATTAAATAACTATTCAAATACTGTGTATTTAGGTAACATTCCAAAAAAACATGTTAAAAGTATTTATACAATGGTTGATATTGTGATAGTTCCCTATAAAAGAAATGAACATATTCAATCAACAAGACCCATAAAAATAGTTGAATCTATATTTAATCATACTCCAGTGGTTACAGTACCAATGGATGGATATGTTGAAAATAGTTTTATTCAATTTGCAGAAAACAAAAAGGAATTTGTAGATAAAATAGATATTTTTATGAATCATAAAGTAGATTTCAATACAGAAGAATTTCATTCTTTTCTAAAAGAAAATTCATGGAAATCAAAAGTAAATTTATTAATCGAAAAGTTAGAAGAAATTTAGAGTTTTCTATTAATTTATATTAAATAGTTCAACTAATAGAGTAGTTAAGAAACTATTGATAGCACTATGAATGGAGTACAAAATGAGTAAAACCCTCCAGTCTTTTTTAAAAGTAGTATCCTCAAATTTTATTGTTATGATTTTGGGAATAATATCAACATTATTAATACCAGGTTTATTGGGTCCTTATGAGTATGGACAATGGCAACTATATTTACTCTATTCCTCTTATGTAGGTTTACTTATTCTAGGTTTTAATGATGGGATATATTTAATGAATGGAGGTAAAAATTACAAAAATTTAATTTTCGGGAATTTATCTTTTAACTTTTTTATCTTGTCAATTTATACAATTACCGTTTCAATCATTTCAATAGTACTCATACTAATTTTCATTGAAGATCCGTCAAAACAATTTACATATATCAGTGTTTCTATTAGTATTATTCTTCAATGTATAAATAGCTTTTTTGTATTAATTAATCAGGCTACTTCGCGATTCACTATTTTTTCAGTAGTAAATATTGTTGAAAAGGTCTTTTTTGTGATATTGATAGTCCTCTTTGTTTTTATAGATATTTTTGATTTTAAAGTCGTAATTACAATTTCGCTTTTTTCCAAATTAATAGTATTAATTTTAAATATAATAGCAGATTATCAATTAGTTTTCTCCAAACCGTTAATATCTGTAAAGTCCTTTAAAAATTTAAAATTATATATTATAGCTGGGCTACCTTTAACTTTGGCAGGCATTACTGGGATGCTTATAAATGGAATTGGCAGATTTACAGTGGAATCAAATTTTGGAATTGTTGAATTCGGTTATTATTCATTTGCTTTTTCTATTCTCGGAATTATAACCCAATTAATTACTGCAGCCTCGATAGTTATATATCCAGTTTTAACAACTACACCTAAAGAAAAAATTATCGATATCAGCAAAATTTTTGAAAAAATTTTAGAATATAGTGGAGCTATATTAAATTTAATTTACTATCCAATGGTTATCTTTGTAACTTTTCTTTTACCTGATTATACGGCTGCTATTTCTGTAATATTGTTTTTATTTCCAATGTTAATTTATCAAAGCAGAATATCGATTATATACAATACAATATATAAAGTTATGAGATGGGAAAAACAAATTTTCCTTAATAGTATTTTTACATTAGTTTTCACTACTCTAATTACCATGCTATTTTATACTTTAGACAAATCTTTAGTAAGCATTTCTTTTGCTACTTTGTTTTCGTATATATTTTTGAGTTTCTTATCAAAATATTTTTTGTATAAAAAAACGAAAGAAAAAATGATTATTAATAAAAGTGATTTATTTGTTAATAGTGTTTTTATCATTTTGAACTTAACCCTTCCGTTAATCACTAGCTTTTTATTGTACTCGATTTTTATTCTAGGTTTTCTTCTATATAAAAAGTCTGAAATTGTTAATTTATTTACTATAATAAAAAGTGTTCGTTAATAATATATATAATTTTTAAAAATACTAACTCATTAAACACTTATAAGTCAATTACTACTCTTTAAAATAAACCAAATGTGTAAGATTAGTTAATAAGGAGTGAGATCTTGCAAAAAATCATTTTTGTTAATGCAACTTCTTTAAATGCTGGTGGGGCCTTAGCTATTTTGAATAAATACATTGAGGATATAATTATTCAAAGGGGAGAGCTTATTTATCGATATTATATATTTGTTCCAGATAACTGCGAGTTATTAATAAATGATGAAAATATAGTAATCATAAAAAATAAAGATAATAGTTTTTATGTGAATAGAAATTTTTGGAATCTAATCGGAATGAAGCTATGGTCTTTTAAAAATAGTATTAGTCCAAATGAATTGTATTCTTTACAAAATTATTATCCACTAGGATTTAATAGTAGTAACATTTTTAAAAGGCTTTATCTTCATACTGTAATTCCTTTTAGTGATGTTAAATGGAATATTTTTAAAAAAGAAGAAAGAATACTTTGGTTATACAAAAATATTTATTCGCATTTAATAGAAAGAAGTATTCGGAAATCAGACAATGTAATTATACAAACTCATTGGTTTAAAGAAAAATTAATAGAACAATTAAAAATTAATAAAGAAGTATTTAGTATTGAGCGACCTGAAATTGAAAGTATTGAACTTGAAAGCACGTTTAATAGAAGAAATAAAAATCAATCTTTCAAAATTTTTTATCCGGCTAGCGAAATGATATATAAAAATCATGAAATACTTTACAAAATGATGAATATTTTAGTAAATGAAAAAAAAATGAAAGATATTGTTCTTTATCTTACAATTGCATCTAACAATGTTACAGCAAATTTCTATATTGAGAAGTTTAAACTTAGGAACAATATAATTTTAATAGGTAATATTAATTTTAAGAGCGTGTTGAAATATTATAATACTGTCAATGTATTAGTATTTCCTAGTAAGTTAGAATCTTTTGGATTGCCTTTAATTGAAGCTCAGCAATTTAATTTACCTATAATTGCAAATGATATGGCATTATATAAGGAAGTAATAGGAAACTATAAAGAAAAAGTCCTTTTTTGCAACAGTGAAGATGCTTATCAATGGGTGCAAGCAGTATGTCAAATTAAAGTATTAACAGAACCTGCTAACTTAAATAATTCATAATACTTTAATTTATAGTTTTTAAACAACAAATTTTATTTCAATATAAAAATCGAAATGAGTAATTACTATGATAATCTACATCATAAAATCAAAGTTCAATAATAAATCTTGTTATACTTTAAAAAAGTTAATTTAAGAGAAAGGAATTATATATGTATAAAATTGCAGTAGCAGGAACAGGTTACGTAGGCTTAGTTGCAGGAGTCTGTTTTGCAGAAATGGGACATCAGGTACTGTGTGTAGATATCGATAAAGTTAAAGTGAAACTGATGCAATCGGGTGTTTCACCAATCTATGAGGAAAATCTTGAAGAGTTAATGCAAAAAAACTACGCAGCAGCAAGAATCGATTACACTACTGATTTCAAATCCGCATATAAAGATGCGGATGTAGTATTCATCGGTGTCGGTACTCCAGAAAATGAAGATGGATCCGCAAATCTTTCATACATAGCAACTGTTGCAAGACAAATTGCTGAAAATGTTGAGAAGGATTGTTTAATTGTAGTTAAATCCACTGTTCCAGTTGGAACAAATGATAAAGTTGAACAATTTATCAATGACTTCTTAGTAAATGATGTAAGAGTGGAAGTTGCTTCGAATCCTGAGTTTTTAGCTCAAGGTTCTGCGGTACATGACACTCTCTATGCTAAACGCATCATAATTGGTACTGAAAGTGAATGGGCTGAAAATCTTCTGAAGAAGATTTATGAACCCTTTAATTTACCGATTGTCGCTGTTAATAGACGGTCAGCTGAAATGATTAAATATGCATCGAATGACTTCCTCGCTTTGAAGATTTCATATATAAATGATATCGCCAATCTTTGTGAGTTGGTCGGCGCTGATGTTCAGGATGTTGCCCAAGGAATGAGTTTCGATGATCGTATAGGCAGCAAATTCCTAAATGCAGGTATTGGCTACGGGGGTTCTTGTTTCCCGAAAGATACGAAAGCCTTGGATTATTTGGCAACACAAAATGGATACGAACTTAAAACCATTAAAGCTGCGATAGATGTGAATAAAGATCAAAAGACTTTGTTGTATAAGAAAGCAAGTAATCGGTTAATCACATTTAATGGCCTTAAAGTCGCTGTGTTGGGACTAACTTTTAAACCGGGAACGGACGATTTGAGAGAAGCTCCATCACTTGAAAACGTTCCATTGTTGTTAGCACAAGGGGCGGATATCTTTGCATTTGATCCAGTAGGCGCAGAAAACTTTGCAAAGGTATATCCGGAAGGTGCAAATGGCCGGGGGACTATCACTTATGTTCAGGATGCAGTAGAAGCTTTGAAAGATGCCAATGTATGCTTCATCTTCACTGAGTGGGGTGAAGTCAAAGCTGTCCAGCCGGAAGCTTTCAAATTGCTGATGAGAACTCCTTTAGTCTATGATGGCAGAAACCTTCATGCAATAGACGACATGGAACAAGCAGGAGTGGAGTATTACTCAGTCGGTAGAGCTCCAGCGAACAAAGGTGGATTGAAGGAGCTGAAGAAAGTTGCCATTCATGCAAGTAAATAAATATAAAACTTATTTAATCACTGGAGCTGCAGGTTTTATTGGTTATTATTTATCTGAAAAACTTTTAAGTCAGGGATGCAAGGTAATTGGTGTTGATAATGTAAATGATTACTATGACGTGAATTTGAAACATGAGCGGTTAACTAGATTAGAAGCTTTCAAAGAATTTATTTTTATTAAGGGGGATCTTGCTGACAAAGAGTGGGTAACGAGTATCCTTAAAGAATATAAACCGCACATTGTTGTAAACTTGGCTGCTCAAGCAGGAGTACGGTATTCAATTGAGAATCCAGATGTATATATTCAGAGTAATATTATAGGCTTTCACAATATTCTTGAAGCTTGCCGTCATTATCCCGTGGATCATTTACTTTATGCTTCTTCTAGTTCAGTTTATGGTGCCAACAAAAAAGTGCCATTTGAAGAAACGGACTCTGTTGATAATCCGGTTTCATTATATGCTTCTACGAAAAAATCCAATGAGTTAATG
>Ga0209013_10002010_pt1 | contig 18642 bp, 16 predicted proteins | sample Cruoilmetagenom2_FD_187291 | JGI IMG/M metagenome (GOLD analysis project Ga0209013, IMG submission 187291) | Oil polluted marine microbial communities from Coal Oil Point, Santa Barbara, California, USA - Sample 2 (SPAdes) (version 2) | ecosystem: Environmental > Aquatic > Marine > Oil seeps ...
CCGCGAGCTCGGCCAGTCGGTCACGATCCTGACGGTCTACTCGGGTGGCCTTGGTGTCAGCACCGACCTGACAGAGTACCAGCGGCAGGCCCTTGGCTTCGGCACCAAGGCGCTGTCACCCAACACCCAGGCCTTCAACCGCTCGAACATCGCCGCGGAATACCCCGTCGCGACCACGACCGGTGTCCGCGCTCCGTGGCAGGCCGATCCCGACCGCCTCGACGCGACCCAGGACCGTGCCAACACCCAGGCGCGGCAGTTCTGGCAGCGGGCGGCGTGGTCGCGCAGCGCCAACATCACCAACGACACTCACGAGGACCGTCATCTGCGCGACGACGTGCCCACGCAGGGCACGCTGGTGCGGTACGACCTGGCGGCGGCCGATGTCGCCACCATGCGCAAGGTCGAGGACGAGCGCTGGGCCTACTTCATCGAGGCTGCGCTGGTGGACCTCGACTTGCCCGATGCCACCCATCGCGGCTATGAGGGCGATGAGGCGCTACTGGGTCGTCCCTTCGAGGACGACGAGCCACCGCTCGACATCCTGCGCCGCGAGATCATGCGGCTGGAGCCACAGCAGGTGTACTTCCCGCTCGGCGTAGGCGGTCACGTCGACCATCGACTCTGCCGTGACGCGGCGTTGGCGATGCTGAGCGACGAGGAAGCCTGGGTGATGCCCACACCGGGCATGACCGGTCGCCTGTCCTTCTACGAGGACTTCCCCTACGCATGGTGGGGTGGCTTCTCCGGACCGGCCAATCTCGCCGGCCAGGACATCGATGTCCCGAGTGGTCTCGCCCTGGAGGCGCGTTATGCCGACATCAGCGACCAGCTTGAGCGCAAGAACGCCGGCCTCAAGACGTACGCCAGCCAGATCCAGCGGCTCTTCGACAGCGAGCAGGGCATGCTCGATGCCGTCACCGGCTATGCCGCGCTGGTAGCCGAGGCCGGTGGTGTCGGTACCGGTGCCGCTGAGCGCTACTGGAGCGTCGTCCGCTCCTAGGCCGGCGCGTTTGCGCCCGCACGTCCGCACCAGTACCTTCGGCTGGCGGTCGCCATCCCTGCGTAACGATAGGCTCGTGGCCACGATGACCGAGCGATCAGCGCGCCAGACCACCCGATGATGGTGCGCTCCACCCATCCGGGCCCCAACAAGAAGTCTCCCGCCGATGGGCGCGCGCGCGCGCTGCATCTCGGCGCGGTCACGCTCGCCCTGACCGGGTGGGTCCTCGGCGTCGGAGTCTTCGTGTACCTCACCGCTTCCAACGGCGGGCTGGTCGTTGGTGGCGACCTGGACGCCTATCTGCGAGCCGGTGACGACCTCGTCGCGGGCGACCCGGTCTACATCGATCAGATCGGCGAGGTCGGCGCATTCAACTACGCACCGCCCTGGGCCGTGCTCTTCGGAGCCCTCTCGTGGGTGCCAGACATGGTCATGCAGCTCGGACTCATGCTCCTGAGCCTGCTCTCGATCCGGTACGTCGCCGGGTCGTGGCTGTGGTCGGGCTTGGTATTGCTGTACCCCGTCAGCGTGATGGTGCTGATGGCCGGGAACATCGAGTTCCTCATCGCGGCTGCCGTCGTCCTCGCCGCTCATGGTCGCGCCGAGCCGCTCACGTTCATGGCCCTCGCGAAGATCTCGCCGATCCTGGGCGTGCCTCCAGCACGTTGGCGGCAGGCCGTGGCTGTGCTGGCGGTGTCCCTGCTCGTGACGCTGCCGTGGCTGCACCTGTGGCCCGAGTGGATCGAGTACCTCCTGCGCCAGCCATCATCCATCGACCTCCACATCGGCCCGCCCTGGTATCTACGCCTGCCCTTCGCGCTGGCATTGCTGCTCCTGCGCCGTCCGTGGGCGTCAGCCCTCGCGGTCATCGTGGCCATGCCCTTGCTGTGGCTGGGCACTTTGGTGATTCTCAGCTCGGTCGTACGCCTGTGGTTCGACGGCAGGAACGAGCAGGCGAAGGTGACCTAGTCACGAGGCGATCGATCCCACGGGCCTCGTCGGGGCCGGGCCTTGATCAGGCGGTGTCGCTGCTCCCGGCCGTCTCTGCCGTCGCCTCGGTGTTGCGGTGGATGAGGGGAATGCGGAAGAGATCCCAGAGCACGCTCAGCGCGAGGCGCAGCCGCACCTGCATGCGCGAACCGTGGATGTCGTGCCACATCACCGGCACGATGGCGTAGCTGTAACCGAGCCGGCGCATGAGGTAGATGATCTCGGCGTCGAAGACGATGCCGCTGGTCTGGAGCCGTCCGAAGATGTCTCGTCCCGCCGCCCGGCGGAAACCCTTGAACCCGCACTGCGTGTCGGGCACCTCGCCGGTGACCCAGGCGCCCGCCAGCAACCGATAGAGGCGGCCGAGCAGGCGGCGGTAGGTCGGCTGGGAGGCACGGCGATCCGAGCCATCGGGATGGATGCGGCTGCCCAGTGCGACGTCGTGGTCGGCCAGCGCCTCGGCCAGCAGCGGGATCTGGTCAGGCGGCGTGGCCATATCGGCATCGGCGAAAACGATGAGCTCACCCTCGGCCGCGAGGATCCCGGCGGTGACAGCGGCACCTTTGCCGGCATGGCGCCGACGCAACACACGCAGCCGCTGCGGGGCGCCGTCGGGACCCGGCTGTGCCTCGGGGCGATCCTCGACGATATCGACGGTGTCGTCCACGGAACCGTCATCGACGACGAGCACGTCCCACGAACCGAGCTCGTCGGACGAGCGTCCCGTGTTCCGGGCCGGGCCGCCACGATGGAGCCAGCCGAACAGCTCGTCGAGCGCAGGGCCGATCCGCTCGGCCTCGTTGTAGGCCGGCAGCACGATCGTGAGGCTTGGACGCCCCGGGTCGCTAGTCGTCACCCAGAGAGGCTAGCTGGCGTGTCGAGCCCGCTGGATGGCTCCTTCGTCCCATCGCGAACCCACCACATCGCACCTCTCCGACCACGAGGACCCCCGGGCATGACCCTTTCGTACCCCCGGGGAGCGGGCTGGTCCGTTGCTAGTGTGAAACGGCCATGGCGATCCCCATCCTGCTCTTCGCGGTCGCGTTCATCGCGCGCGCGCTCACCGCGTCGCTCTTCCTGGAGCCCGCCTATCCCGATGCCCTGTACTACGCCAACCTGGGTCGGGAACTCGCGGCCGGTGGGGGCCTCTCGGTCGATTACATCTGGAACTTCGTCGAGGTCGGTGGCGGCCTCCCCGACAAGGGCGTGCTGCCCATCCCCTCGAATGCCCACTGGATGCCACTGGCCGCGCTGGTGCAGGTGCCGTTCATCTGGTTGCTCGGCCCCACTGCCATCGCCTCGGGCCTGCCCTTCTGGCTGGCAGCCGCGGCGGTGTCGCCGTTGACGTACCTCATCGGCCGAGATGCCGGCATGCCTGGTTGGCAGGCTGCAGCAGCAGGCCTCCTCGTAGCGGTGCCCGCAGGCGTGTCGCCCTTCCTGGGCCAGCCCGACAACTTCGCCGTCTTCATGCTGCTCGGTGCGCTGGCCTTGTGGCTGTGTGGTCGAGGGCTGCGCGGCCATCGTTGGTCGTTCGCGGCGGGCGGCATCGTGGTCGGACTGGCCTTCCTTTCCCGCAACGATGGGGTGCTGTTGGGCATGCCCTTTGCCCTGGCCTTCCTCTACGACCTGCTGCGGCCACCGCGTGCCTCGCGTATCGGCTGGTGGGCGGCGCTGATCTGTATCGGCGGCTTCATCCTGGTCATCGCGCCGTGGCTGCTGCGCCAGCTCGACGTCTTCGGCTCGATCTCGCCGTCGTCGGTCGGCGGACGCATCCTCTTCATCACCGAGTACCGCGAGCTCTATAGCGTCACCGGCGAGACCACGCTGGCCTCATTCCTGTCACAGGGTCTCGGCGCTATCGTCGAGAGTCGCCTCGGTGGACTCTGGAACTCGCTGCTCATCTTCGTGGCCATGCCCCTGCTGGGGCTGCTGCTGCCGTTCCTGCTCATCGGGGCGTGGATCAGCCGGCGCAGCCGCGACTTCAGCCCGTGGTTCATCTACGCCGTCACGCTATTCGCCTTCACGGCGCTGGTGTCGGCCGTGCACGTGCCCTACGGGACGTTCATCCACTCAGCCGTGGCCCTGGTGCCGCACGCCTACCTGCTGGCCATGCTGGGCGTTGCCGCGGTGGTGCGCTGGATCGCCTCCCATCGCGAGTCCTGGGATGCGCCACGGGCCAGCCGCAACTTCAGCTTCCTGCTGGTCGGTGTCATCGCCGCCGTCTCAGTGGTGGCCACGCTCGACACCGTCGATGCCTGGAAGCGTGAGCGAGATGCCCGCGTCGGCGTCCTGGCCGCGCTCGCCGCCGACGCGGACCCCGACGACGTGATCATGAGCCCCGACGCCGGGGCCTACCAGTACCACGGCGATTGGAGCGGCGTCATCACGCCTGACGACCCATTGCCCGTGGTGGAAGAGGCGCTGCGGCTCTACGACGTTCGCTGGCTGGCCCTGGAGGGCGCCCACATCACTGAGGCCTTGCGTCCAGTGCTCACCGGCGAGGTCCGGCCCGATTGGCTATCTGAGCCGCTGATCGTGGTGCCCCCACTGCCGCTCGACGAGGAAGACGACGAGGCCGACACCGAGGAGCCGCTGCCCCAGGCGGCCCTGTACGCGGTGTGCCTGGCGCCCGACGATGAGCGGTGTGACGCGTGAACCTGCTCATCCCGGTCGGCTTGTACCTGTTGGCCCTGGCCGTCCGCGTGCTGGCTGCGACCGAGCTGCCCTTCCCGACCACGGAGTCCAGCGCCTACTACGTGGGTGTGGCTCAGAACTTCGCGGGCGGCGAGGGCCTGGTGGCGAACGGCGTGTGGAGCTACGCCACGCCGCCGTTGGAGGTGCCCAAGCCCGCCTTCGAGCTGTGGCTGCCGATGAGCACGTTCGTTTCTGCCGTGGCCATGTCCGTGCTCGGCTCCTCGTTCTGGGCCGCGCAAGTCGGCGGCGCGTTGTTGGGGGCGGTGGTGGCACCGCTGGCCTGGGCCATCGGTCGCGAAGCCGCGCACGCCCAGGGGCTCGACTCGCGGCGCGGGCGCGGCGTGGCCGTCACCTCGGGCCTGTTGGCGGCCGTGCTGAGCCCGCTCGTGCTCGGTTCGGTCGTGCCCGACTCCCACACGCCCTTCACTGTGTCCATGCTCGTTGCGGCCTTGCTCATACCGCGCGTCATCGGCGTTCGAGACGGCCACGAGGACGTGGCCGGGCCCAGCGTGCTGGCAGGACTCGGCCTGGGCCTGGCCATGGGCCTCGCCTACCTCTCGCGCCAGGAGGTCATCTGGCTGGGTCTGACCGTGGTCCTCATGCTCGCCTGGGTACTGCGGGGACGGGCCGCTGGCACCCGCCTGCGTGAGGCCGTGCGTCGCTTGTGGCCCGTCTTCGCGGGCGGCCTCGTGGCGGTCGTGCCCTGGTTGCTGCGCAACTGGGTCGAGCTGGGCAGCCCCTTCCCGGGCCAGGCCATCGAGAACCTGTTCCTCGTCGAGAACGAGGACATCTTCGCCTTCCAGGATCGACCCGATGCAGTCACCTACCTGGGGCAGGGCCCGGCCAAGGTGCTGTGGAACCCGGTCGTAGCCGCGTGGGACAACCTGCTCAACGTCGTCGTGCTTCCGGCCTTCCCGGTCGGGCTGGCCGGCCTCATCGCCCTCGCTGGCATGTGGCGCTCCCCCGCCCTGCGCCAGCCCACCGCCCTGGTGGCCGTGCTTCTCAGCTCGCTCTTCATCTTCGTGAGCACGATGCTGCTCTTCCCGGTGGCGACGCTGTGGGGCACCTTCATGCATTCGTCCGGCCCGCTGTTGGTGAGCCTCGGCGTCGTAGCGGCCCTCGGAGGCGACGCCCTGCTGGCGCGCATCTCGGTTGCGCGCGGGTGGGCCAAGCCCAACGTCATCATCGGGCCTATCGCCCTTGTCGCGCTGGCTGGGCTGCTGATGGTATTCCAGGTCCGCGTCTTCTCCGAGCAGTCGCACCAGACCGAGATCCGCTACACCGCCCTGGCCGAGTCGATCGCCGCGGTTGCGGCAGCACAGGGCCAGGCGGTCCCGGACACGCTCATCACCGACCATCCCATGTGGTTGGCCGACGCCACGGACGGCTACGCCATCGCCCTGCCGGACGAAGAGGTCGAGTCCATCGTCGAGCTGAGCGAACTGTTCGAGGCGCCCTGGGTGGTCGTGGTGGGCGAGCGCGGACGCTACCCCAAGGCCCTGCTCGATAGCGCCGCGGCGGCCTGCCTCAGCGCCGATCCGACGCTGCTGACCACCGCGGGATCGGACGCCTGGCTGTTCCAGCTCACCGCGGAGTGCCCATCAGCATGAGTACTGACGTGGGGACCACCTGCCTCAACCCCTATACTCCGAGCCACATGGACGGCGGGACGCCGCATGCGCGGCGGCAAGGAACCGGGATGAACAAGGCATGCGGGTGGGCGCCATCCCTTCGCATGCGATCAGAAGACGCCAGCCAAGCAGACGGGGGCACGGTGCTTCGGCTCGCGCCCCACCGGGAGAGGAGCATGGAATGACTCCGGGCGAGTACAAAGGAGCTGAACGACGCCGGGGTGGGCCGGATCGCCGCGAGCCGGGGCAGCGAATCAAGATCCTGCTCGTCGATGACCACGCCCTGTTCCGCATGGGCATGCGGCAGACCCTCGAGACCGAGGCCGATTTCGATATCGTGGGCGAGGCCGACGATTCCCGCAGCGCCATCGACGCTGCCGCCGCACATACGCCGGACATCGTCCTGCTGGACCTGTCGCTGCCGGCACCGGGCGGCATCGAGACCACGCAGCGCGTGAAGCGCGAGGTGCCCAGCGCCGGCATCATCGCCCTTGCTACGACCGAGGATGAGGATCAGCTCTTCGAGGCCATCAAGGCCGGTGCGGCCGCGTTCCTGCTCAAGGACATCGGCCCCGAGGATCTCGTCACCATCATCCGCCGCGTCAACGCCGGTGAGTACCTCATCAACGACAAGGTCTTCGCTCGTCCATCGGTCGCCAACCGCGTACTCAAGGAGTTTCGGGAGCTGGCCGTCTATGGGCAGGAGGCCGCGCCGATCTTCGCGCCGCTGTCCCCGCGTGAGGTCGAGATCCTTGACAACATCGCCAAGGGCATGACCAACAAGCAGGTCGCGTATGCCCTCTCGATCAGCGAGCAGACGGTCAAGAACCACATGAGCTCGATCCTCCGCAAGCTCTCCGTGAACGACCGCACGCAGGCGGTGGTCTACGCCATGAAGCAGGGCTGGATCAGGATCCCCGAGGATTGAGCAGCCCGGAACCTCCCCGCCCTCCAGGGCCTCCGCCGCCTGGCGCCGGCGGGCCAGCCGCGCCTCGTGCTCAGCCCGCTGGCGCGGGTGCACCACCTCCGCCAGGGCCGCCCCGTCCGGGCATGCCCGCAGCACCGCTTGGTGGCCCCGTGGCACCTCCTCCGCTACCGGGCACCTCGCCGAATCCGGTCACGCTGGGCAATCTGCGCAGGGAGATCGAGGAGGACGTCCGTCGCATCGACGGTGAGAACAGCGAGATCGACATGCTCATGGAGCAGGTCCTCGTTGAGATCGAACGCCATGAATCGCGGCGCTCCAAGATGGAGACGCGCCTTTCGACGCTCGAAACCAGCGCCTCCTCCGACCCTGACGAGCTGGTCGAGGCCCGGGACGGCCTCCTGGCGCTGACGCGCCGCGAGCTGCTCTTCGACGCCCAACGCCAGGTACTCGAGGGCAAGCAGCGCGTGCTCGCGCGCTTCCTGCAACGACTCGTCGAGATCGACAACAGCCTCGCTGCCATGGGTGGCGGGCCGGTGCGACCGGCGCCCGTGGCCTCAGCCGGACTGCGGCCGCTCGCCGCAGCGGCCGGCGGCAGTGGCGCGCCTGGGCTGAACCAGCCGGCCATGGCCATGCGCAGCCAGGAGGACCTGCGCCGCGACATCGTGCGTCAGCTGCATGACGGTCCGGCGCAGTCCATCGCCAACATCGGGCTCCAGGCCGAGATCGTGGAGCGCCTCATCGAGAAGGACGACCCTCGCGCCACCGAGGAGATCGAGGCCCTGCGCCGACTGGTCCAGCAGGCGCTCGACACGACGAAGGCGTTCATCTTCGAGATCCGACCCATGGTCCTGGACGACCTGGGCCTCGGTCCCACCGTACGGCGCATCGCCAGCGACCGTACCCAACGTAGCGGCATCAACGTCGAGTTCGATTCGCAGGGCATCGAGGACCGCCTCCAGCCGGACATCGAGAGTGCCGTCTACCGCAGCATCGATCAGGCCATCGACGGATACCTCGAACTGCACCCGCCTTCGGTGCTAGTACGGCTGGACTGGAGCGAGCGCGAGCTGGTGGCCACGGTCGAGGGCACGTGGCCGCGGGTCAACCCCGAGGGTCAGTCCGAGGCCAGCGAGGCCGCCGCGGCTCGTTCGGTGGAGACGCCCCCGGCCCTGCTGGCGATGATGGAAGAGAAGCGCTCCGCCGACCGTGAGGCCGACCGCGCCTTGCGCGCGCTATCGCCTGACCGGGTGACTGAGATCGGCAATCGCGCCCGCGCGCTGGGCATGACCCTGACCATGCGCGACGAGGGCCAAGTCATGGAGCTGGTGGCCTCCGTCACACACTAGGCCGCAAGTCCCAGGGCGCCCGGTGTGGTGCGTTCGGTTGCGCACCATTCCGGTGTGCACCGCGGTCCACGGTCCCCACGACGGCTGGGCCATTCACGTCGCCTGCCGATGTCCCTAGGCTCGACCAGTCAAGACCGTGCCTGCCCTAGCCACCGGAGGCGTCATGTTCCCGTCCGTCCCGAACCGCCTGTCCCCCGACTCTGACGAGCGTGGACAGGGTCTCGCCGAGTACGCACTCATCCTGTCGTTGATCGCCATCATCGCCATCGCGGCGCTGATCTTCCTCGGCGGCGAGATCTCCTCGATCCTCTCGACCATCGGCGCCCAGATCTAGCCGATCCGGGAACCACTGCAACGCACGACGGTGCCGGCCATCAAGCCTGGCGCCGTCTCTTCATGCCTGAAGGACCACACCAGCGTGAGGACCGCTCAGGACTCCTCGCGGAAGTGCGGCCAGAGCGAGAGGTCCAGGTCGGGCACCAGCTTGCGCAAGCGCTGCACCTCAGGACCGTAGTAGCGGCTCAGCAGGGCGAGGTGCTCGTCTGGCACGGAGACCTTCTCCAGCTTGGCCTTGTTGCGAGGGCGGGCCAGCTCATCGGCCGGCAGCGCGTGTGGCGACAGACCCAGGAACTCGAATGTCTTGGCCAGCTGGCCCGCGGCATCGGCCGCACACGCCTCGTACTGCAGCACCAGCAGACGCTCGGGTGGGTACTGCTCGAGCAGCCACTCGATCTGGGTGGCGTAGCGTCCACGCTCGATAGCGTCAGTCACCACGCGTACACGATCCCCGAAGACACGCACCGCACCGGTGTCGTCCTCGGCATCGACGAGGCCGCCGCGATCCATGTGGCTGAGGCCGGAGATGTAGCGCTCCACGGGATCGCGCAGCAGCACGATGGCGCGTGCGTCGGGTGCGGCCAGCTTCACCATCGGGGGCACCCAGGCACAGTTCATGTACTCGGGCGTCTTCTCGCCGACGAGCTTGCCTTCGGGCCGCGGGAAGTAGCGGTGGTAGTCGGCGATCTGCTCCTCGGTCGGCCACTCGGCCCAAAGCCGGTCGAAGAAGTGCAGCTCGGGCCGCTGGTTCGCTGGCTGGACCACACCGGGATGCTGCTCGATGAGCCGGAACCACCAGGTGGTGCCCGATTTCTGGGCACCGAAGATGATGAAGTCGGGCGCGCCCGTGCTCCAGCCGGTGGGGCACTCGGGGTGATCCGCCAAGGTCTCGAAGACTCTACGGCGCGCGCGGACGCTGGCCGCGTCCATGGACTTGCCGCCGGGCTTGGGCCCGGGCTTGGGCCTGGCGGCCGGGGGCTGGTAGAGACCCAACCGCCTGCGCAGTCGGCGCAGTCGGATCTGGCGCATGCGGGAACCTCGGGAACGACGCTGGGATGTGTGACGCGATGATAGCCGCCGGGGGCTCTTGGCACCGCGCGACTCCTATGCCGCATAGCCCGATAGTCATATCGCCGGAGCGGTGGGCGGTGCTTAGGATTCCGGTGACACTTGTCACACCAGTTGGAGTCCTGCTCTTGTTGTCAACCCCCGGTGCGCACGTGCTTGAACCCCGTCGGGCGAATCCATACCGTTCGGCTGGTAGAAACACGGCCGTCGGTCTACCCTTGAGCACCCACAACGGCCGCCTGCCTTCTACGGCCCCGAGGAACCGAGCGTGAGCGAACAGATCCGTGTCGTCATCGTCGATGACATCGCCGAGACCCGGGAGCACCTGACCAAGCTGCTCTCATTCGAGTCCGATATCGAAGTCGTGGGCGCAGCTGCGTCCGGCGAGGAAGCCGTCGACCTCACCGGCAAGCTTCAGCCGGACATCCTGCTGATGGACATCAACATGCCCGGCATGGATGGCATCGCCACCACGGAGCGCGTCTCGGCCACGTTCCCGACGACCTCCATCATCATGATGAGCGTCCAGGGTGAGGCTGACTATCTGCGCCGTTCCATGCTGGCCGGCGCGCGAGAGTTCCTCGTCAAGCCCTTCAGCTCCGACGAGCTCACCGCCTCCATCCGACAGGTGCATATCCGCGAGAAGCAGAAGCGCGGACGCATGGTCATGCCGGCCCAGGGTGGCGGACCTGCCGGTGATTCCGACAAGAAGAAGGGCAAGATCGTGACGCTCTTCGCACCCAAGGGCGGCGTCGGGCGCACCACGCTGGCGGTCAACCTCGCGGTGGCCATGGCCGGCGAGCAGCGTCAGGCCGTGACCCTGGTGGATGGCTCGTTCCAGTTCGGTGACGTCGGCGTGCTGCTGAACCTGAACCCCAAGAACAAGTCCATCATCGATGTCGTGGCGGATCCCTCGGCGACCGACGAGGACCTCGTCGACACCACGCTCATCAACCACAGCACGGGCATCAAGGTGCTCCTGGCGCCGCCCAGCCCGGAGATGGCCGAGCTCATCACGGTGGATCAGATCCGACGCATGATGGGCCGCCTGCGCGAGACCAACGACTTCACGGTCGTGGACCTGTGGCCGCACTTCAACGACGTCTCCCTGGCGCTGCTGGACATGTCCGACGTGATCCTCACGGTCCTCACGCTCGAGATCACCAACATCAAGAACATCCGCCTCTTCCTCGAGGTCGCGGAACAGCTCGGCTATGGCGACCGCCTCAAGCTCGTGCTCAACCGGGCCGATTCGGCCTTCGGCATCCGCGTCGCCGATGTCGAGAACTCGGTCGGCCGCAAGATCGACCACCAGGTCGTCTCCGACGGCCGCACCGTGGTCTACGCCCTCAACCGCGGTGTCCCATTCGTGTGGAGCAACAGCCAGGCTCCGGTCAGCGAAGACATCCTCAAGATCTCACGTGCCCTCGTCTCGGGTGAAGGCTCCCCCGCGGGCGAAGAAGAGCAGGAGCCAGCCAAGAAGTCACTCTTCGGACGGCGGTGAAGTCGTCATGGGTCCTCGCTAGGGAGATGTCGAGATGTCACTGCTGAAGCGGATCGAGAGCGCCAGACCAGCCGGCGAAGGCGCGCCCTCCAACGTCCCGGCCGCGCCACCGGCTGGCGCTGCGCCGCCACCCGGCATGCCTCCGGGCCAGCCCGGGCCGGTAACGCCGCCACCGATGCCACAGCGCGTCATCTCGCAGGTGCCCGTACGCGAGTCCTTCCGCGACACCAAGTACCGCATCCAGCAGCGCGTCATCTCCGACCTCGACCCCAAGCTCGACCTCACCAACCAGGTCGAGGTGCGGCGCCAGATCGAGGAGATCTTCAGCGTTGCCGTGGACGAGGAGGGCCTGGCCCTCACTCGTGCCGAGCGCGTGCGCATGCTGGAGCAGATCACCGACGAGATCGTCGGTCTTGGCCCGCTCGAGCCGCTGCTGCGCGACGAGTCCATCACCGAGATCATGGTCAACGGCCCGCGCCAGGTCTACATCGAGCGTGGTGGCCGCCTGGAGCTGACCAACATCTCCTTCCAGAACGATGACCACGTGATGCGCATCATCGATCGCATCATCAGCCCCATCGGCCGCCGCGTCGATGAGTCCAGCCCGATGGTCGACGCCCGTCTCACCGACGGCTCCCGCGTCAACGCCATCATCCCGCCGCTGAGCCTGGTGGGCCCGGTCATCACCATCCGCAAGTTCGCGGCCTCGCCGTTCACGGTGGACGACCTCATTCGCTTCGGCACGGCCACGCCCGAGATGTTCGACTTCCTCAAGGCCTGCGTCGAGGCGCGCCTGAACGTCTTCGTCTCTGGCGGTACGGGTTCGGGCAAGACCACCACGCTGAACGTGATGTCTTCGTTCATCCCCAACGACGAGCGCATCGTGACCATCGAGGACGCCGCCGAGCTGCAGCTCCGCCAGGAGCACGTCATCACGCTCGAGTCGCGGCCACCGAACATCGAGGGCAAGGGCGCCATCCCCATCCGCGAGCTCGTGCGCAACTCGTTGCGTATGCGCCCTGACCGCATCATCGTCGGTGAGGTCCGTTCGGCCGAGGCCCTGGACATGCTCCAGGCCATGAATACCGGCCACGACGGTTCCATGTCGACCGGTCACTCCAACAGCCCACGAGACATGCTCGCGCGTGTCGAGACCATGGTGCTGATGGCCGGTGTCGACCTGCCGCTACGCGCCATCCGCGAGCAGATCGCATCGGCGGTCGACCTCATCGTGCACCAGTCACGCCTCAAGGACGGCACCCGCCGTGTCACCAGCATCACCGAGGTGCAGGGCATGGAGGGCGACGTCATCGTCATGCAGGAGGTCTTCACCTTCGAGCAGACCGGCATCGTCGACGGCCAGATCCAGGGCTTGCTGAAGCCCACCGGCATCCGGCCCAAGTTCACCGAGAAGTTCGAGGTGATGGGCATCAGCCTGCCGCCCGCTCTCTTCGGGTATCGGTCCTAGGAGCTCACGATGGATCCTGCCGTCCTCGTCGCCTTGATGGCCGCCGCCGCGGTCCTGCTGATGTTCTTCGGCATCTTCGGCGGTCGCCGCGTCTCACCCACCGAACGCATCGAGCAGGTCGCGGTCGCGGCCACCGAGGCACGCAAACGCGACGACAGCGCCAGCAGCCGCAAGTCACTGCGCTCACGGCTGTTCAGCGGACGTGCCGCATCCGGCGTCGACCGCGTGGTCGAGCAGCGGGACTGGGGTTCGACCATGGCCCGTGATCTGGCCCGTGCCGACCTGCAGCTGCGACCGTCCGAGTATCTGGCCATCCGGGTCGGCGCCATCCTCGGCGCACCGCTGGTGGTCTATCTGCTGGGCGCCACGATCCTCCCCGGCCTGAGCAACCCCATCGCCCTGCTGGTGGCCGTCGTCCTGGGCTGGTGGGTGCCACGCTTCTACGTCAACCGCCGCAAGTCGAAGCGCCTGCAAGCCTTCAACGACAATCTGTCTGACACCATCACGCTCGTCGCCAACGCTCTGCGCGCCGGGGCCTCGTTCCTGCAGGCCATCGAGCTGGTGGTGCGCGAGACGCAGCCGCCGATCTCCACCGAGTTCAACCGCGTTATCCGTGAGGTGAACCTCGGTCTACCGTTCGAGCAGGCGCTGGCCAACATGGTCCGACGCGTCCGCTCCGAGGACCTCGAGTTGATGACCACGGCCATCACCATCCAGCACCAGGTCGGCGGCAACCTCGCCGAGATCCTCGACTCCATCGCCTTCACCATCCGCGAGCGTATCCGCATCCAGGGCGAGATCCGCACGCTGACCGCCCAGCAGCGCATGTCCGGCTACGTCGTGGCCGGCCTGCCTATCTTCCTGGTCCTCATCCTGTCGCTCATCGCGCCGACGTTCATGGAGCCGATGTTCGGTCCGCCCTACATCGTGGGTATCCCGGGCGGCGTCATCATCCTGGGCCTGGGCGCGATCATGATGCTGGTCGGCTTCCTGGCCATCCGAAAAATCGTCGACATCGAGGTCTAGCGCATGGGACTCCCCTTCCTGATGTCGCTGCTGGCTGCCGGCGGCGTCCTGCTCATCGTCTGGGCCATGCTCGGCGCCCGTACTTCCGATCCTGTCCAGGCGCGCCTGACGCAGCTGGGCACCCTCGAGGGCGTAACCAGCCTGGAGGAGATCGAGCTCCAGCAGCCCGTCATGGACCGCACGCTGCGGCCGTTGATGCGGCGCCTCTCGGGCATCGGCACGCGGCTTACCTCGCGGGAGCGCGTCGGTCGCACCGAATCCAAGCTGGCCGAAGCTGGCTACCCCTACGGCCTGCGCACCATCGACTTCATGGGCCTCAAGGTCGTGGCTGCCCTCACCGTCAGCGGGCTCGCCTTCCTGCTCTTCGGCGCGGCCCTGAGCTCCGGCGCGATGACTGCCCTCATCATCGCCGGCGTGTCCCTGGTGGTCGGCTTCTTCGTGCCCGACTACTGGCTAAGCAGGCGCATCAAGGCTCGCCAGAAGGCCATCCTGTTGGGCATCCCCGACACGCTCGACCTGCTCACCATCTCGGTCAAGGCCGGTCTTGGCTTCGACGCCGCCCTGGGCAAGGTCATCGAGAAGAGCGAAGGTCCACTAACGGACGAGTTCCGCCGGGCCATGGCCGAGGTCAGGATCGGCAAGCCCCGTCGCGACGCGCTCAAGGAGCTGGTGGCTCGTACCAACGTGCCAGCCCTGACCAACTTCATCGGCGCCATCGTCCAGGCCGAACAGCTCGGTGTGGCCATCGCCAACGTCCTCGAGGTGCAGTCGGAGCAACTTCGTATCGAGCGTCGCCAGCGTGCTGAGGAGATGGCCGCCAAGGCCCCCATCAAGATGCTCTTCCCGCTGGTCGGTTGCATCTTCCCCTCGATGTTCATCGTCATCCTGGGGCCGGCCATGATCCTCATCATCAAGAACCTGGGCGCCGTCAACTAGGGTCTGCCCGAAACCGATGAGCGGTGAGCCATTGCACCTGAGGCGCGCCAGCGACCGTGCGATCATCTGTGACCGCCTCCTGCTGGGCGAGTCCTTCATGCAGCGTTTCATGGGCCTCATGGGGCGCGCCTCGATGAACGAGGGCGAAGGCCTCTATCTGCCCACCTCCAGCATCCACATGATGTTCATGCGCTTCCCCATCGACGCCCTCTTCCTGTCCAGGGAGGGCGAGGACGGCCGGCGCACGGTCGTGAGCGTCCGCCCTGACCTGCCGACGTGGCGAGGCATGGTCATGCCCGTGCGCGGTGCCGAGGGCGTGGTCGAGATGCCGGCCGGCACGCTGGCCCGCCTGGGCCTGGCTGTCGGTGACGAGGTCGTCTTCGAGGCTGCTTCCGGTGCGCAGCGCGAGATAAGCGCGGAGTAAGCACGCCTCGCCACGCTGGGCGAGATGCGTTGGCTGCTCGACCTGCTACTGCCACCCAGCTGCCCCGGTTGTGGGCTGGAAGGCGCTGTGCTGTGCACGCGCTGCAAGACGCCGTTGAGCCGGCGTCTCGACGAGCCGGCCGGTGCGCCGCTGGGCCTGCCCGTGGCCATGCCGGAGGGCGTGCTGCAACTGGAATGGTGCGCTATGTACAGCGGTCCCGTTCGCGACGCACTCCACGCGCTCAAGTATCGCGGTGAGCGACGTCTGGCCGAACCCCTGGGAGACGCGCTGGCCGAGCGCTGGCGACGAGCCGGGCGCGGTGGAGACCTGATCGCGTGGGCGCCGGCCCATCACACACGTCGGCGCGAGCGCGGCTTCGACCAGGCCGAGGACCTGGCGCGTGTCATGGCTGCTCGCCTGACCCTGCCGGTGGCTGCCTGCCTGGAGCGACGGCAACGCACGACCGCGCAGCACGCGCTGGGTCAGACCGAGCGCGCCGACAACACCGCCGGAGCGTTCGTGGCCACACCCGCCCTGCGCGACGGCCTGCGCGGGCGCTGGATCGTCATCGTCGACGACATCATGACCACCGGCGCCACCCTGAGCGGCTGCGCGGAAGCACTCGGAGCAGCGGGAGCAGTGGCCGTGTCGGCTATCACCGTGGCGCGCGATCGCTGAACCGTGGTGTTTCCGGGCCATCGGTCCTGCGACAAGACGCCGTCCGGCCGCGGCGAACGGCGAACGCGGAGCTTATCATCGAGGAAAAGCGGAGGTGCAACTGGTGCGAACCACGATCAGAGGCAAGAACCTGACCGTCTCGGACAAGGACCGTGCCTACATCGAGCGTAAGATGCAGCGCCTTGAGCGCATGCTCGATGACCGCAGCGAGGCCGACGTCGAGCTGCGCCTGGAGGGCAATCGCAAGGTCGACGACAGCCACATCGTGGATGTCTCGCTGTCGATAGACGGGCTGCCCCTGCGCGGCCAGGCGGCCGCGTCCTCGTTCCGTGTTGCCGCGGACGATGTCATCGACAAGATCGAGCGGCGCGTCGTCGAGGCGCGTCAGCGTCCTCGTGATCGCCGTCGCTCCGAGCAGGCTCGCTATGCCGATGCCGTGCAGCCCACCGAGGCGATGGTGGGCTCTGATGAATCCGACGAGGACTCACGCATCGTCAAGATCAAGCGCTTCGCCATCGAGCCCATGTTCGAAGAGGACGCCATCGCGCGCATGGAGGAGCTGGGCCACACCTTTTTCATCTTCGTCAACGCCGAGAACGAGCGGATCGCAGTCCTGTACCGCCGGCGTGACGGCCGCTACGGCCTCATCGAGCCGGTCATCGGTGGTGGCTACAGCGCTGACTAGGGCATCCACAGCGCGACGGCACGCGTACCTGGGGACCGATTCTCCCCACCCCGACCCGGTACCAATGGACCATTTCCCGTGGGGCGTCCGGGCACCGATGATGTCACTGCCGCCGAACGGTGGCTGCACCAGGGCCACGAGCCAGGTGTTCGAACGATGACGCTGTCGGGGTGCTATGAGCGTCCAGAACCCACGGGCCTTCAACGAGTGGCTGCGAGCACAGCTCAAGGCCAAGAAGATGTCCCAGCGCCAGTTGGCACAGCAGTCCGGCGTGGACCATTCGACGATCTCACGGCTGCTTCGTGGTGATCGCACGCCATCCCTGGGCACAGCCACCAAGCTGGCCAAGGGTCTGCGAGAGCTGCGCGACGACACCGATTCACCGCAGTACTTCGGATTGACCTCGTCCTCGAGCACGCACCCCACCGCACGCGTGGAGTACGCGCTCCGCTCCGACGATCTCATGAGCGAGCCACAGGTTCGCCAGGTCATGGAGTACTACCTGGCGCTGCGCATGCGCCGCCTGTCGGTTCGGCAGACGGGTCGCTACGCTCCGGTCCGCCCGGTCGCAGCCGTTCGCTCGGTACCGGTCGCCGGCCAGCCCAACAAGAAACACTGATCAGGGGCGGCCCGGCCGCCTCGCACGATCTCTCTCGACCACGGCCTGCTCGCGCCCGCCCGGCGCAGTGCCCTAGCTAGGCCGTGGTCACTTCCTGTTCGGCGGGACCATCGCCGTCGCCCGAACCCGCGCCCCCCGACCCGTCAGGGTCATCGGTGCTTGCCGATGGGCGACCACCCTTGGTCTTGGGCGAGAGCAGGTAGGCGATGAAGCCGAGCACGACGACGGAGAGCACGCTGATGGCGCGGTCGACCAGCGCGATGGCAGCCGCCTCGTTGGGGTCGGCCTGGTACACGACCGTGAGCAGGCCCACGATCCCGGCCTCGACGATGCCCAGGCCCGCCGGCGTGAAGGGCACCGCCGTGAGCAGCGAGGCCACCAGGGCCACGAAGAAGGCGCCGCTGATGCCGAGCGAGATGTCAAAGCCGAGGGCCTCGACCACGAACAGCAGGCGCAACGCCTCGGTGGTCCAGATGAGCACGGTCAGGACACCGACCATCGGCAGCGTGCGCCGGTCGGCGGAGAAGACGCCCTCCTCGAAGCGCTCGTAGAGATCGACCGCCTTCTCCGGCAAGGGCAGCCGCTCGATGAGCCGACGGCCGAAGTTCCGCAGCGTGAGGAGGGCCACGGCCAGAGCCACCACGACGATGATGCCCACGAACATGATCGTGCGCACGGTGTCGTCGAGGCCGGTGCGGAAGGACCAGAAGGCCGCACCCAGACCGAGGATGACGATGGCGAAGATGTCGAAGATGCGCTCGATGAAGATGGTTCCGAACGTCGCAGACAGCGAGACCGGGTAGTTCACCTTTAGCAGCCAGGCGCGATAGACCTCACCCAGCTTGGCCGGGACCACGCTGTTGACGAGCCAGCTGACGAAGATGATCTCGGTCGAGTCACGCACGCTGACCTTGGCGCCGATGCCGCGCAGCAGCAACGACCAGCGATAGCCGCGCAGCGGGAAGCCGAAGTAGTAGATGACGAAGGCGGCCACCAGCCAGGCGGGATCGGCGCGGAGGACATAGCCGATGAGGACGTCGAGCTCGAAGCCCGGCAGGGCGATGACGAACAGGACCAGGACGATGATCGGGACGAAGATCGAGGCCTGGGTACGACGGTCGCGCAGGCGCGCCGTGAGCGGCACGGCCCCCTGGGACAGGTCGTCCTGCGCGAGCGGGTCCTCCTTCACCGCATCTCCGACCTCCGGCGTCGCGTCCAGCGCCAATACGAATGGTTCGGTGCGCTCGTGGACCGCGTCCTCGTCGTGCTGGTCGCGGCCGGGCTCGTGGTCGCTCATGGCTCGTGG
>Ga0209013_10002011_pt1 | contig 18641 bp, 18 predicted proteins | sample Cruoilmetagenom2_FD_187291 | JGI IMG/M metagenome (GOLD analysis project Ga0209013, IMG submission 187291) | Oil polluted marine microbial communities from Coal Oil Point, Santa Barbara, California, USA - Sample 2 (SPAdes) (version 2) | ecosystem: Environmental > Aquatic > Marine > Oil seeps ...
ACAAACTAAAAATGATGTATAAAACGATGTATAAAACGATATATAAATGTGGGGTATTACTGTTGATATTACTCGTTAGTCAGAAAGTGGTCGCTCAGGTAGACACCTTGTTTTTAGAGGAGATTCTGATAACTGAACAAAGGACTGATAAATTATTAAAAACAAATATTTCTTCTGAATCCATTAAGTTGCAAAACATACACGATGTGGGTGAAATGTTTAAGAATCAAGCTGGTTTCGGTGTGGTGAAGCGGGGAAACTATGCCATGGAGCCGGTACTGCGCGGTTTTAAGTACGAGCAGGTGAATGTACAGATTGATGGTGGAACAAAAACTTCCAATGCCTGTCCGAACAGGATGGATCCGGCTATCTCGCAGATATCGCCGGAAGAAATTGAAAAAATCGAAACCATAAAAGGGCCCTACCAGGTGCGTTTTGGTCCTTCACTGGGAGGATTGGTTAATGTTGTAACAAAAGGCGTTGAAAAAGTGAATGAATTTAAAGTTAAGGGAGGTGTTGCCGGTGGTTATATGACCAACGGAAATAACTATTACGGACAAGCCAACATACAGCTTTTAAGCAGGGGTTTAGATGTTTCGTTGCATGGCGACTATAAAAATTTCGGCGATTATAAGAGCGGCGACGGAACCATCATTCCTTCCTCATATAGCCGAACTGGTTATTCGGTGAAATTAGGCAACAATCACGGTAAGAACAGGCGAAACCGTATTCAGTTAACCTGGCGGCAGGGGTTCGCCAAAGATGTGGACCACGCAGGTCTTCCCATGGATGCTGACAAAGATAACAGCACGCTGGCATACCTGGATTATATGGCGCAGGATATTTCCAACGTTATCTTCCAGCTTAAAGCTAAAGTATTTGGATCATATGCTGATCATGAAATGTCAACACGGAACCGTCCCAGTTGGGCTTTAACAGAAGCAGTAACTCCAGTTACTTCTAAATCGTTCGGGGGCCGACTTGAATTTGGATTAAAACCAGGTGAAAAATTCGTTCAGTTTGCCGGCCTCGATTATAACTACACCAACAAAGACGGACAAAGAAACCGTTTGGTTAAGATCAACGGCTGTACCGGTGACACGTTGCCCCAACCAAAACAATTCACCGACCTGGTCTGGCAGGATTCGAAAATATCCGATTTAGGTGTCTTTTTCGAAAACAAGTACCAATTAAGCGCTCGCCTTTTATGGATTATTGGTGCGCGTTTTGACATGATAAGTTATACTATCGATGACCCTGCCCCTGATTTTTCAGAACTTTACAGTAATGATATTCAACCGGACAATGATTACAATTTCTCCGTTAATACATCTTTAACCTGGCAATTCGATCCGGGGTTTTATGTGCAGTGGGCTTTGGGTCGGGGCGTGCGTTCGGCCGATCTGACTGAGAAGTTTATCAATCATCTTTCCGTTGGGCTTGATGCTTACGAATATGTGGGAGACCCTCACCTGAAAGCGGAGGTAAATTACCAGACAGATCTTATAATCAGCAAAAAATGGGAAGCAATGGATGTTTATGCCGACGTTTTTTATTCCTATCTGGACAATTTCATTACAGCTTTTGTTGACACAACACTGGATAAAAAGTTCATGCCCTGCAAGCCACCGGCACACGCTAAAAGATTTGCCAATATTGATCAGGCTAACATGCTTGGGTTGGAAGCAGGCATTGGGTTCTATTTTGCCAGACATTTCAGGGCTACGCTTGACGGTGGGTATACATATGCTCAGAATATTTCATGGAACGAGCCATTACCGGAAATTCCACCTTTCACAATGAATGCTGCCTTTGGTTATAAGTCAGATAAGGTGGATGCCGAGATCAGGGCGCGTTATGCCGGGGCACAGGACAGAGTTTCAGAAAGTTTTGCTGAAACAACTACTCCTTCATTCATTGTAGTAGATCTTGCAGCCAATTATGCGCCACTTGATTTCATGGAGATCAACGCCTCGATCACCAACCTGTTCAACACAAACTATGTGGAACATTTGAGCAGGACATACAAAAATATGGGGCCTAATACGGGTAGTTCATATTATGAGCCTGGCTTTAGTTTTAATATCGGTGTGAGATTTAAGTTTTAAAGCAACTACTTATCTGTCGGAATTATTTATCTTTACTCGGTAAAAAACCGAAGATTTTAAATAATATTATCATGGCAAAAAAACAAATTGGCAGAAGGGAGTTTTTAATATCAGGTGGAATTGCTGTCGGGGCTTTAGCCGTTGTGGGTACTGGAGTACACTATCTTGATGTAGCCCGCAGTGATAAGCAATTGCGTCAGGATTTTCTCCGTCCGCCCGGTGCCATTAATGAAATTGAATTCATGTATGGCTGCATCAAATGCGGGCTTTGTGTACAGATTTGTCCCGTGCAGGCCATTAAGCTGGCCGGTGCACACGAAGGGCTTTCTTACGGAACCCCTTACATTGATGTCAGAGAGCAAGCCTGTGACTTCTCCTGTGATGCAATGCAATGTGTTGAAACCTGCCCATCAGCAGTACTTAATTTTATACCTTTTAAAGAAGCGGGCCTGGCGGCAGTAGAAAAAGCTACTGCAGGAGTTGTTAACCTGCGTAATTCTGATATCAACCCTTTTGAAGTTCAGAAAGTGGCAATGAAAGAAACAGTACGAATGGGAAAAGCTCATGTTATCAAAGACACCTGTTTGGCACATCAACGTAAAGGGTTTAAAGGAATCTCCCGCGGGAAAGATTTTGAAGGTATTTACCGGGCTCCCGACAGCAAAGTTGCATGGGCTACTCCGCTAAAGGATAAAGAATTCGATAGGGAGATTTGTAATTTATGTGTTACAGAATGTCCGATTGGCGAAAAAGCCATAGTATTTGAACCCCGCAAAAGAGATGGTAAAATGCGTCCCCGGGTTTTGGAAGGATGTACCGGTTGCGGAGTTTGCGTGATGGTGTGCCCAACTGAAAAACCAAGTATTGTTGTTGAACCTGTAAAATCTTAAAAGCCATGGCATTTGACTTATTGAAAAGCGGTAAAAACAAACCTCCTTTAAAGCCTAAGCCCATGGAGGAGATGCCGCATACAAAACTGGGAATAAAATATAAAGAGTGGTGTAACTCACATAAAACCCGGCACAAGTGGCGTAACATTCGCTGGGCTGCCCTGATTTTTATGAACCTGCTCTTTGTAGTTTCTTTTGCTTTCGATCTTTCCATTCTTGAAGGTTCTTTAAGCGGTTCGCGTCTGATCGGCTTCTATCTGATGGATCCGTTCAATGCACTGCAGGTGTTGGCTACTTCGTCCACCACGGGATATATTGTGCACCTGACCATGAACTTTTGGATAGGGTTGACTACTATTTTGTTGTTTTGGTTTTTTCTTGGCGGAAGAACCTATTGCTCGTGGATGTGCCCGTATCATTTTCTGGCGGAGAATACGGAAAAATTGCATAATTATTTTGTTAAAAAGAAGATGATCAAGGAACATTCGTTTCATATTGGCCTAAGATTCGTTTTCTGGTTCGGCTTTCTCATTTTAGCCGTTGTTACACAACAGCTGGTTTTCGAAGACCTGAATGTTGTGGGTATTACGTCACGTGCCATGATTTATGGGCCCGGGCTTATTTTATTTTGGGTTGTTGGTGTTTTGCTGTTTGAGATTGTGTACAGCAAAAGATTCTGGTGCCGCTATGTGTGCCCTATAGGAACAACCTGGAGTCTGGTGGGAAAACTATCGCCACTTACCATAAGATTTGAACTGGATAAATGCGGATATTGCCGCGATTGCCAGGATGTGTGCCTTGTGCCGCATGAACTTTGGTTTGTGCAGCGCGGAAAAGCAACTCAGAAAGTTCATTATACTGGCTCCGATTGTACCCGCTGCGGTTTGTGCATTGACACCTGCGGGGGCAATGCGCTTACATACACAATCAAGGGGTGGGGAGCTGTTTTGTGATAAGACAGTGCATATAAATGCTTAATTGCAGAAAGAAGAGAGATGATAAAAATAAACAGCCTTTCAAAGGTATTTAAAAAACAAGAGGTTATAAAAAACCTTACTATTGATTTTAATGCGGGAGAAAAAATTGCCTTAATTGGACAAAATGGTGCTGGTAAAACTACTTTGATAAGATGTATTCTTGGACAATACAATTATGAAGGATACCTGGAAATAATGGGTCTGAATCCTCGAAAAGAAAGACGAAATATTCTGCAAAATGTTGGATTTGTACCGCAAACACCCCCGCCTCTTAAAATGACTGTTGATGAATTATTAAACTTCTTTGTCAATTTAACAAACACACCGAAAGAAGAGTTTATCAATTTAACCCATTCACTGGGCTTAATTATAGAAGAAAATATTAATAAGCCATTTTTTAAGTTATCGGGAGGGATGAAGCAAAAGTTACTTATTGCTTTAGCTCTTGGAAGACAACCAAAAATTCTTCTTCTGGATGAGCCATCAGCAAACTTAGACCCACAGGCCAGAGAAATTCTTTTTGATCACCTTCAGAACTTTAGAAAAGATAGTTTGATGATATTAAGTAGCCATAGGATGAACGAAATTAAAACTCTTGTAAACAGAGTAGTTGAAATGGATCTGGGGATTGTTGCTGTAGATAAAACTGTTATAACGGAAACAAAAAACTAAAAACAATAAACATGAAAAAATTAACAGGAATCGTATTGTTGCTTGTGGTATTCGCATGTAGCCATACAGTTGACCAAAGCCCACGTGAAATTAATTGGGACCGGGATGTATGTGTAAACTGTCTTATGGGAATGGCTGATCAGAAGTATTCTGTTCAAACCATAAATAAGTACGAAGAAGTTCTGTGGTATGACGACCTTGGGTGCCTTATTGAATATATGGAAACCGATGCTTGGATCAAATATGGCGGTGATAAGGCAAAAGCATGGATAGGGGATTGTGAAACAGGCGAATGGATAGAAGTGGAAAAAGCATGGTATCGGTACGGCGACCACACTCCTATGGGTTATGGCTACGGAGCGCTTAAAAATAAAGCCGACAGCACCTATGATTTCAAAACGGTTGTGGAGCGCATTCACAATGGCATCACAATGCGTGAAGAGTTTATTAAGCAAAAGAAAATGGACATGCATCATTAGTAAAAAGCAGAATTCAATTTTAAATATCCAATAAATGAATAGTGGTTTTAAAGAAATATTAACTCTCGATATCAGGCAAAACCTGAGATCAAAATGGTTTTGGGCATATAGCTTGGTGTTCGGCGGTTTTGTAGCTGTTATGTTTGCTATGGGGATCACCGAATCACAGATTATTGGGTTTGTAGGCCTGAGCCGGCTTATGGTAACCTTTATGCAGGTGTGTATGGTAATATTACCTATATACGTTCTAATATCAACAGTGCGTTCTGTTGTGGGTGACCGTGAATCGAATGTGATGGAATACATTTTATCCCTGCCGGTTTCGTTTACAGGATACTTCTGGGGAAAGTTTACGAGCAAATTTATCGTAGTTTTTGTTCCCGTTTTTCTTGCCTTGCTGGGAGCTGCCCTTTGGGGGACCATTACCAACATTGATGTGCCCTGGGATTTGTTCGCTTTGTATAGTGGCTTACTGGCAGCCATGATATTCTGCTTCCTGGGTATAAGCATGTTTATTTCTTCATATGCTCACTCACAGGATTTAGCAGTTAGCTCGGCATTTGTATTATGGTTATTATTAGTTGCTTTTCTTGATTTAATTTTAATGGGAGTTATGCTGAAATTCAGAGTTAACCCTGAATTAATAATAAGTCTTGGTATGCTTAATCCTTTGCAGGTCTTTCGTACCGCAGTATTGGTTTTGTTCGACCCAAAATTGACAGTTATGGGAGCGGCATCTTATTATATTCTTGACACTGTTAGTAGATGGGCTTTTATTATTTTTGCAATTGTATATCCTATTATCCTGGGATTTGTATTTGGATTTTTAGGCAACAGACATTTTAATAAAAGTGATATTATTTAGTATATGATTATAAAAATTTCGTCTCGTCTTCTTCTTTTTATTTTATTGTCTGGCATAGCTTCATTTCCATCGTGTACAAATTTGATGAACCAGAGTCGGCAAGACAGTTTATTTGAATCTGCACCGGATACATCTAACATGTATAAACTGACTAATTTTACTGATAAATCTATACGAAAGGCTGTTATAAATAAAGAATTACTACTTGAAAATGGAAAAAAACGCAAAAAAGGGATAGCCGTCATTCCCCAAAATAAAGATGATTTTAGGTTTGCTAACCTTGACGAAGTTTATTGGAACGGAGAAAGCGTACAATATGCTGACTTTAGAGGGTCAAGTTTTCGCTCTGCTCATGTTGAAAAGGCCAATTTATCAAATTCTGACTTTCGGTTTTCTGATATGAGATGGTCAAGTTTTGATAGTTCTGACTTGTCAAGCTGCCTTTTCAGTCGTGGTACTCTTTTCAGGATTTTTGTCAATGATGCGAGTCTTGAAAATTCTGATTTTAGAGGTGCAAATATGTTTGGCGTTAGAGGTCACCGAACCAACTTTCGTAACAGTGATTTTACTAATGCCCTGATGAAAGAATCTGAGTTTACTGATGCTGACTTTACCGGTAGTAAAATGGTGCATGTTAAGTTCATAATTACTGTATTTGCCGGTGCTAAACTCGATTCGACTGACTTCAGTTACTCTGACTTTACAGGTGCAGGGCTTGAAGAGACAAGTTTTATTAACTCGCGATTATGGAATGTTGACTTTAGAGGGGCTCATCTGCAAGAAGCAGACTTCTCAGGTGCCGACATTAAAGATTGTAATTTTTTTGCTGTTGAGTTTGTAAACACTAATTTTAAAGGGGCCATTAATATTCCGCCGGAAATTCAGGAATTGATTATTGATGATAAAATTACCGGCGTTTGCAGTGTGGGTAGTAATGATGATTAAAGTATGAGACATTCTATTAATATATTATCATCCTTATTCTTCCTGTTGAGTTTTGTTGGATTAAGCGCCCAGGAACCTGTTTTTTTTACTATAGATACGGCTAGGAGTATCGTAACATGGTCGTGCGACCTGCACCGGGGGTATTTTAAGCTGGACAATGGCAGCCTGAAAATGAAGAAAGAGAAACTGGTGGGAGGTAGTTTTGATATCTGTATGGAGAGTATCACAGATGTTGACATTGACTATGAATTGATGCGTGTCACCCTTCAAAATACCCTGAAGTCGAAAGATTTTCTCTATACCGCAAAATATCATTATTCTACTTTCGCCATTGACGATGTAAGATATGAGCACGATTCAGCATACATTACGGGTGATTTAACATTTTTGGGAATTACAAATTGTATTCATTTCTCCTGTGGAATCACATTCAAAAACGATTCAATAAAAGCCATGACTGAAGAAATTATTATTGATCGTAGCGACTACGGCAATAGTACTATGTCGAAAGGAAATGCTAAAAGTGATAAGAGTTTCATCGTTCCCAATGAAGTTACAATTTCAGTATCTCTGGCGGGATTTAAATCACCGTAAGATCGGGTTTTTCCAAATATTATTCATTTTCCCAACTCAGTAATCGTCGTTCTCCTTCAAGTTCCCTGATGTCTTTTACGTCCTGTGTAACTTCCAATGTTCCATGGTAATTTCCCTGTGTATCGCGGATGGCATAATATTGTATGTAAACAAACTGGTCTTTAAAAGGAATCCAGAACGAGGCCACATCTTGTGTGCCGTTTTTGAATGCTTTTAGAATCTTTTCAACCATCCATACACTTTCGGGCGGGTGGCAATTCTGTACGGTACGTCCTATAACGGCGTTGGTACGGGTAAAAGTACGCTTCGGAGGTGTGGAGAAATAACATACCGTATCGGTTTCATCAACAAATGTAATATCCAAAGGCAGGTGATTGAAAATAAGTTCTACTTGTTCAGGCAACAAACTGCCTGTGGCAAACTTGACTTTTAAATTTTGTTCTTCCGATTTATCTGTTCCGGGCGTTTTCTTTTTAAGCGAAACAGGTGCCTGAATGAACGACCACTCGATCTCTGCAGCCTCGTCCAGCAGGTTATCCAGATCGCTGGTAACGCCGGTATTAATAATAGCCGGGATGAGTATTTTTTCTTCTCTGAAAATGGCTGTACTGATGTTGAAAAACAAATCACCTGTCAGCCGGTTGAAGCGTTTCAGATCCCAGTTGCCTGATTCCGTTACGGTTATTAGTTCTCGTAATTCTTCCCTGACATCATCGTGTACCGACCAAAGTACCTGCAAGCAGCGATGTGCCGGCCAAAGTTTTTCGAGGAAGGGGAACAGGATGTTTTCCGTGATCTGGTAATGTTTTTCAACAGTTGCTAATACTTTAATTTGTTTTCTGAAAGCTGCCAATGGTTCGGGTGGTGGTACGGTTTTTTGCAACTCTTTAATAAAAGGTTTTAAGCTTCTGACTTCGGACAGGATGACTTTGTTGTCGCTGATAAGCCCTCCGGCGAAAGAGTTTTCGCTTACTTCCGGTTGAGGCAATTCGTTCAGATGGGCATAAAACAGGTTCAGCAATTTGTTGATTCCCTTTTTCATTTCTGTTGATACCGGTTGTTGCTGAACCAGAAGATTAATACCAGCAATAAAGTCTTCTGCCAGAGCATCTTTTAATGTCTCCTGCATAGTAGTCGCTTCTTCCCGGCTTACCTTTCCTTTCATTAGCCTTACGGTAAAATCACTGATTATTAACGCTTCCCGATTAGGCTTATAGAGTTGTTCCGACATGAGTGATAAGTTTAGATAATCAGTACAAAATTAAGGTTTTTCAGGTTAAGTTTTATGCATGAAAGACACAAGTCAAAGAATCAATATGAGTAACGTCTGTTGATCTTTCTGGCCATCTGAAACCATTCTTCATTGGTTGTATAATCTCTCACTATAATATTGAAATCGGCCAGTGCAAAAAGCACTTCGTCATCCATTGCATAAGTGGACGAAATTGCTTTTTCGAGCTCATGTCTTCCTGCATCCCGCTCAGAAAATATGGACAGATTATACACAATAGTACCCGCATATATTTCGATGAGTTCGGTTAACCGTGAGGAAAGATGATGATGGGCTTTGCATACTTCGGTAGCCCTGAAGGGGTCGGAAATATATTTTGTAATAATGAATTTGATTTCGTCAAGCTCCAGATCAAGGGCTTGCCTGTCATTTTTCAGAATACTGTCGCCCGGATAGTTTTTTGAATGTACAATAACCGCATCCCATTCTCCCGATAAGAACAACTCCTGAATTTGTATGCGGTAAGGAATGCCTGTTAATGCTATTTGTTTATGTAGATCCAGAGAATAAGACAACATCTGAAAGAGTGAATCTGTCGGCGTTTTTTTTGAGAGATTTATTTTTTTAAGTTTTCTCCAGGTTTTTGTAAACTCTTTTTTAAGAGGTTTAACTTCTTTTTTGTACTGGTGATAGAGTAGAAGGATTTCTTTTTTCCGTTCCTTTTCATGTACGTAAGCCCTGGTTTCCTTCGGCAGGTTTTCAACCATAAAAACAGGTTCCGGATTTCCCCCGAGAAACAGCATGATCAGTAATGTAATTCCAGAGACAGACATAACAACAAATAGTTTATAAAAATATAATATTTATTCCGGTTTACGCAACTATTGAAGCGTAAAATATTGAAGAACAAGAGTTCTGCACAATAATTAGTACAGATTAGGCAATCAATCTCGTCAGTTTTTCTGCTCCTGTTAAGCCGCATTCGGGTTGTTTAACTATTTTTGGCCATCAATTAATATTATGAAACGATTATTAATAGCAACAGGAGGAGGCGATTGTCCCGGTCTTAATGCCGTAATAAGAGCTATTGTGCACAGAGCATCGCAGGAAGGCGACTGGGAAGTTCTAGGAAGTATCCAGGCATTTAACGGTGTGTTGTGGGAACCTACCGAAGTAGTTGTATTGGACAATAAAAAAGTAGCTGGAATTCATTTTCAGGGAGGAACCATTATTGAAACCACCAATAAGGGAGGGCCGTTCTCGTGGCCTGTAAAAAATAAAGATGGCTCCTGGACTACCGTTGACCGTTCGGATGATATGATTCAGAAGTTACAATATATGAATATTGATGCGGTGATTAATATCGGGGGTGATGGATCACAGTTGATATCGCAGAAGCTTTTTGAAAAAGGATTAGATATTATCGGTGTTCCCAAAACGATTGATAACGATCTTTCTTCGACGGATACAACCTTTGGCTTTCAAACAGCTGTACAGATTGCTACGGAATCCGTGGATAAACTGGTAACCACAGCTGCAAGTCACAACCGTGTGTTTGTGCTGGAAGTTATGGGAAGATATGCCGGATGGATCGCGCTTAATGCAGCCGTGGCAGGCGGCGCCGAAGTGTGCCTGATTCCTGAATTCCCTTACGATATTAATAAAGTAAAAGAGGCTCTGGAAAAAAGATTTCATTACGACAGAGGTTTTGCCGTTGTTGTTGTTTCGGAAGGAGCACACAGGCAAGGTGGCGAAATGGTGTACCAGGAAAACAAAGAAGTCGGGTATAGAAATAAACGCTTGGGGGGTATAGCTCGTCAGCTCATAAATGAGTTGCAGGAAGCAGGTTTTGAACATGATATGCGCGAAACGGTGCTTGGCCATTTGCAACGGGGCGGCATTCCGATTGCCTACGACCGAGTGCTTTCGGCACAGTTTGGTGTAAAAGCTTTTGAAATGGTGTTACATAACGACTTCGGCAAAATGGTGGCTTATCGTCATCCGAATTTTATTGCCGTGCCGTTGAAAGAAGCAATTGCTAAACCAAATCTCGTTACAGAAGACAATTCCCTTGTAAAAACAGCTCAGGGACTTGGTATCTCTTTGGGTATCTAAGAAGACATTTTTTATAATTTACAAACTAATCTTAATAACAATTTAAATCATTAAACTATGGAAAAAGCACAGGAAATTTTACAATGGCTAAGCGGTTTAGCCATGGAATACGGATTGAAACTCATTGGAGCAGTAGTCGTTCTTATTGTCGGTCTTTGGGTGATCAAGGCAATAATGAAGGGCATTCGAAAAACCATGGATAAGAAAGATATGGATGAGTCTCTGAAACCATTCCTGCTAAGCATGATCAGCATGTTATTAAAAATCATGTTGGTTATCAGTGTCTTGACGATGTTAGGCATCCAAATGACATCTTTTATTGCTATTCTTGGTGCTGCCGGTCTGGCTGTAGGTATGGCCTTGTCGGGCACCTTGCAAAATTTTGCCGGGGGAGTTATGATCCTTATCTTTAAACCCTTTAAAGTAGGCGACTTCATCGAAGCGCAGGGCTATATGGGTGTTGTAAAAGAGATTCAGATTTTTATTACAATCCTTACAACTCCTGATAATAAAACGGTAGTAATTCCGAATGGTGGATTATCCACAGGTTCACTGATCAATTACAGCGCCGAGCCTACACGTCGTGTTGACTGGAGCTTTGGCATTGCCTATGGCGATGATTTTGATAAAGCAAAAGAAGTTATCCTGAACATGCTGCAAACAGATGAAAGAATACTTGCTGACCCAGAACCTTTTATAGCTTTAGGTGAAATGGCAGATAGTTCTGTAAACATCACTACACGGGCCTGGGTAAAAGGAGAAGATTACTGGGGTGTATTTTTCGATATGAATGAAAAATACTATAAAGAAGCCGACAAACATGGTTTGAGCATTCCTTTCCCACAAGTGGATGTGCATCTTGATAAAGTCTAATTGACTTAGTATGAATTTGAAGAAATTTCATATAATTATTTTGCTACTGGCAGCAGTTTTACCAGAATTGTACAGTCAGACAAAAGTTTATGCCACCGGCGGACCGGAAATTATATTTTCGCTGGCCGAGATAGACAATAACGGACAAACCGGGGGAAATATTCTCCGGTTTGCCCCTGTTTTAAATATTCAGGCCTTTGGTAATGTGGACTTTGGCAAACATATTGGGTTGATCTTTGGCGGGGCAATCCGTAATGTCGGATTTATTTATGAATATTCTGATCCCGGAGACGGAGTGATAACAACAATTAAAAAGAAGTACCGGAATTACGATTTTGGTATTCCGCTGGGCATCAAATTGGGAGTAATGAATAAGTGGCTGTTGTATGGTGGCTATGAAATTGAATTTCCCTTTCATTATAAAGAGAAGACCTTTATTGAAGGTACAAAAATGGATTATAAAATAACGGACTGGTTCTCGGCACGAACGCCATCCTATTACCATTCGGTATTTGTGGGAATGCAGCTACCTTATGGGTTTAGCCTTAAGTTCAAGTATTATTTTACCGAATATTTCAATCAGGATTATTTTGACGGAGCCTCTAATTCATACCCTTACCAGAATTTAAAATCAAATATTTGGTACTTTTCGCTCAACTTCTCCATCTTCCGGAATAATCGAATCATGTACAAGGAATACGAAGAAAACAGAAGAAAATCAAAAAAAGATGGCTTTTATTAGTGCCCGGAACTTCCTTCCAAATATTTTGGCAGGTTAATTGTAAGACTCTGCCCGATCAAGACAGTAATCAACCATAATAAATTAAGATGAACAAATTATATCTCTTTACAGCTTTTATATTATTAGCAGTATTATCCGGATTTTCTCAGAACAAGCAGGAAGAGCAATCTGGTCTTAACTGGCCTAAAGAAATTGAAAAGAATGGTACGCTCGTAGTGTTATACCAACCCCAACTCGAATCATTGGAAGGAAATATTTTGCAAGGCCGTATGGCCTTATCGGTCACTCCCAAAGAGGAAGAGATAGTTTTCGGAGCGTTATGGTTTAAAGCTACTATTTCGGCCGATTACGATGAGCGCACTGCTTATCTGGAAAAACTTGATATCACGAAAATCCATTTTCCTGAATTTGAAGATACAGTGAAGATTGAGCGATTTACAGGATTTCTTACCAAAGAAATGGAATCATGGAATATGGTCATGTCACTTGACAGAATTCTGGCAAGCCTCAAAGACAAAGTGGAGTTGGATGAGATATCAGAAAAACTGAACAATACCCCGCCTGAAATATATTTCCGTACGGAACCTGCTGTGCTGATAACCATTGACGGTGACCCGATTATAAAGAAGATTGAGGGGAAAGGATATAATTATGTAGTAAACACACCTTTTTTTATTGTCGAGAAAAAGAATAAGTATTACATCAAAGGAGGTAAATTCTGGTATGTTTCCAATGAGGTAGTCTCAGGGTATATCGAAACAAAAAACGTTCCTTCCGATCTGGTGAAATTTGCGAAAGAGAACCTGCCCGACAGCGAGTTGGACTCTATCTCGAAAGCTATGGATAAGGCTCCGGAAATTATTGTTGTCACAAAGCCATCAGAGTTGATATCCACAGACGGAAAACCGGAATATGCTCCAATCAATGGAACTCAGCTGCTCTACGTTTCTAATACTTCTGATGATATCATTAGAAACATTAATACACAGGAACTTTACGTCCTGTTAGCTGGCAGATGGTATAAATCGAAAACACTGGAAGACGGTAGTTGGACCTTTGTAGAACCATCGGGCTTACCGGAAGATTTTTCGAAAATACCGGAAGATTCGGAAATGGCTGAGGTCAGGGTTAGTGTTCCGGGAACACCCGAAGCACAAGATGCATTGCTGGAACAGGTAATTCCACAAACCGCTACGGTTGACAGAAAAACAACTACAGTAGAAGTAAAGTGGGATGGTGATCCGAAGTTTGAGAAAATCAAAGATGCTGACGTCTCCGTTGCTAAAAACAGCGATAAGACTGTTTTACTGATTGATAAGAAATACTACTGTGTGGATGATGGTATCTGGTTTATTGCTGGCAAACCCGATGGCCCGTGGGTTGTAAGTGATGTGCGTCCGGATGAAGTGGATCAGATTCCGCCCGAATCGGAAGCATATAACGTAAAATATGTATATGTATACGAATCGACACCTGAAGTAGTTTATGTGGGCTATCTGCCCGGCTACACATCATCCTATGTTTATGGCGGATGTGTTGTTTACGGAACCGGTTATTGGTATCGTCCGTGGTATCACCATTATTATTATCCGCGACCTGTGACCTGGGGATTTGGCGTCCACTGGAATCCTTATACAGGCTGGGGCTTCTCGTTCGGTATCAGCTATGGCTGGGTTGGCTGGGGTTTTCATCCATATAGCCGTGCATACTGGGGGCCCCGTGGTTTTTATCCAGGCTACCGTCACGGTTATTACCACGGCTATCGCCACGGTTACCGCCATGGTGCTGCCAGAGGATATGCAGCCGGGTATCGTCAGGGCTCCAGACATTCATATAATAATGTGTACCGCAAGCGTGGAACCAGTGTGCACCCTACGGGTTCGAAGCGGGCGCGGACAAATAACTTAAACAACAAAGCCAGGCCTTCGACACGGCCAAATAATGTCTATACCGACAAGAAAGGAAATGTGTATCAGCGGGATAAAACTGGTAACTGGCAACAAAAGAATAACAACAGGACACGACCGACTACCCAACCGGCCTCACGTCCTTCTGCTAAACCAGCACAGAAACCGACACAGCGCCCGTCAACCAAGCCGGCAACACGTCCTTCAACAGGACAAACAAGACCGGCTAATAACATGTCAACACAGCAACGACAGCAATTAAACTCATCGTATCAGAACAGGAGCCGCGGTAACACAAATTACAACAGGGCCCGTTCGCATGGCGGAGGAGGTGCACGTACGGGAGGAGGTGGAAGAAGAAGGTAATAGTTATCTTAAGCCTTTCACTTTCGGGATCCCGGCCACAAAATCTTTTAGGTAATAGGGTTCGAAGTAGGCAATGTCTTCAAAATCATTTTGCCGGAATTTTTGTTCGGATAGTTCGGTCATGTATGCTGTGGATGGATGAAATTCATCAGTGAAAGTCGCATTCGGCTGATGGCTTAACACTTCTTTGCATTTTGGCGCACCATCGCCCGCAAAAATGATTTTGTTGGCTGAAAGTAGTTCACTAAAAGAATTTTCATCAACAATTACAGCTTCTGTCGGTTTAATCTCTTCTAATTCAGTATTAAAAACAGCTGCATACACTTCCATGCGTCGGGCATCGATCATCGGGCAGAGAAGAAAATTCTCTCCCTTTACTAATTTAGCCATTCCTGCTGCCATAGCCTTTAAGGTGTTGATGGCAATAAGGGGCTTGTCCAGCGCGTAACAAAATCCTTTAGCTGTAGAAACACCAATGCGCAAACCTGTGTACGATCCTGGCCCCTTACTCACGGACACAGCATCGAGTTGCGGGAATGGAATCCCTGCTTCATTCATAACTTCATCGACAAACAAGGTGATTAGCTCCGAGTGGCTGTTGGCGACATGCGATTCTCTGATTGATTTAACGGTTCCGTCTATTGCCAGAGCAACGGAACAAACTCTTGTTGCTGTTTCTATATTCAGAATGGAAGCCAATGTTATTAACCGTTTTTTAAATGATCAATCTTCCGACTTAAACAGATCTTCTTTTTTTACCTCTTCTACACTGTCGCCTTTCTTCAAAGTCTTGGAAACAGCTCTGTAAGGAGCCGTGATTATTTTATCCCCCGCTTTTAAACCTTCAGTGATTTCTATATATGTATTGTCCTGGACGCCTGTTTTAACCTGTGTCAATTTTGCAACACCTTCATTATAAATAAAAACATATTCATGTACTTCTTCCTCTTCTTCTGTCAGCTGATCTTCTTCCTTTCCCATCTTTTCTTCTCTTTTTTCCCGGCTGGATTTTACCCTGCCTGTAGTATCAGCCCGTGTTGTTACGGCCTGGATGGGTACTGTCAGCACATTGTTAGCTGTTTCAGTCTGGATCTCAACGGTAGCCGACATCCCCGGTCTGAAAGGCGAAGGGATCGGGTCGTTGGGCTTGACCAAATTTTCGTATGATCCTTTTAACATGGTGATCTTCACATCGAAATTAGTCACCTGGTCGGCGCTGACACCTGTTGTATTAGCCGAAGTAGCAATTTCTGTTACAATACCTTTGAAAACATGATCAAGGTAAGCGTCGACTTCAATTGTTGCCGTGTCGTTCAGTGATACCCTGACAATATCGTTTTCGTTTACTTCTACGTTTACTTCCAGAATATCGAGGTTGGCAATGCGCATAATCTCCGTTCCTGCCGAGAACTGCGAGGCGCCTGTGACACGTTCGCCCACTTCTACACTCAATTTGGAAACGGTGCCGTTGTTTGGGGCGTAAATACTGGTACGGTTCAGGTTTTCCTTGGCTTCCCTCAGCGAAGCACGCGCGCTGCTCACCTGGAACTGGCTTGATTTGTAACTCTCTTCAGCAGCTTCCACATCGGCTTTGGCAACTTCATAGGAAGATTTGGCAGCTTCAAAGTCAGCATCCGAAATAACTTCTTTTTCCCAAAGAGTCTTACTCCGGTTAAAATCCAGCTGCGCTTTTACATATTGTGACTTGCTCTGTGCCAACCTGGCTTTTGCGTTAGCTTCATTGGCCTGTGCTGTTTTTAAGGCGGCGTCTATTTTTTCATAAGTGGAAATATAAATCTCCGGATCAATTTTAGCAAGCTGATCACCCTTCTGAACGAAATCTCCTTCTTTTACAAAAAGTTTAACGACTTCGCCCGAGATATAGGGGCTGATCTTAACATCTTTTGCAGGCTGAATTTTCCCATTGGCCGACACAGTCTCTACAATAGTACGGGTTTCGGCAACTTCTGTGGCAACCTTAATACCGGTTGAACTCTTACTTTTTTTAATGACAAGTGCGATGATGATGACAAGTACGATTGCAGCAGCGATATAAATCCAGATTTTTTTATTTTTTGATTTTGCCATGGCAAGAATTATTGAGATTATTGGAGTAAAATTACTTTTAATTAAGACACGATGAATATCCTGCAGGTTTTATTCTTGAACATCAGCTATGTCAGTCAAAGTCAACTGTCTGCCCAAATAGAAATCAAGGATTTTCGTTTTAAATATGTAGTCATACTTTGCTGATGCAAGGTCTGATTCGGCATTGCTCAGTTGAATTTTTGCTACATTGTAATCGGTTGAATTGACCATACCGACATTGAACTTCTCTTCTGTATATTTGAACGCCTCTTTATATGACGCTACAGATTTTTTTCGAGCGACATATGTTTGGTAAGCAGCAATGGCATCGGCATATGCCTGCTCAATACTTTTCCGAAGTACGTTTTTTTGATTTTCAAGATTTAATTCGGCGGTTTCTTTATTGATGTATGATTTCTTGACATTAGTTGCTACCTGGTAACCGTTAAAAATGGGAATAGCAAGCCCGATATATAATGCACCGTTTCGGTTGTCTTTAAACTGCTGGTCAAAGGGTACGGTCGGACTGTTCAGGTCCACAGGATCCTGCCTGATCCGGTCCGAGTAATTCGTGCCATAATTTCCTTGAGCAAATAGTCGCGGGCTGTGGTATCCTTTAGCTCTGGCCAAAACTCTGTCAGCACTTTGTACGCGGTATTCGGCACTCTTAATTTCAGGCATAATATCCAGTGCTTTACTGTAAATCATCTCTGGAGGCAATAAATTTGGTGCGCCTGTAATGTCCAGTTGCGGCTTGTCAATATCGAATTCTTGCGTGGCTTCAATATCCAGAAGCTGCATCAGATCCAGGTAGGCAAGAAGCACATTGTTCCTGGCATTAACCAGGTTAGCCTCATCACCGGCACCCTGAGCCTGAATGTCATATAAGCTGCCACGTGCAACGGCGCCAGCTTCTACCTGTTTTTCCGTTCTGCTGATCTGATCCTCCGAAATATCAACCTGACGCTGAGCATTATTTACTAGTTCAAGGTTAAAAAGAATAGTCAGATAACTCAACGCAATATTGAGTGAAATGTCGTTTTTGATCTTATCTGAATCATATTTCTGTGCCAGGTACTCAAAATTCTTTTGTCTGACATAATTTATCTGCTGTAAGCCCTGAAACAGTGTAATATCAGAATTAACTCCGAAGAACGTTTGCCGGGATTGTTGGGTTACATATAGGTTTGTTGAAGGGTCGGGAGCACGTCCCCAGCCGAAATTTTGCCCGACAGAAGCATTGAACGCCGGTATCATATTAAGTTTGCTTTGTTTCAGATCGCGATCTGCATTAGACACATCCAGCATACTCTTTTTAATCTGCAAATTGTTTTCAAATGCATAATTAATGCATTCCTCCAGCGACCATAATTCCTGAGCCACAACACTCACGCTGAAAAGTACCATCGCAAGGAGCATCGGCAGGATCATAGATTTCTTGTTCATATATAGTGTTTTTTGGGTTTTAAAAAGCCTGGTTATTTAAAAGGCATAAATATAATCATTTGACGGGCAAAAGAATGACAGAGAACGTTAAAAAAGAATAAATTCGACATAAGTGGTAAATTTATCTACGTAACTTAATAAAAAAACAATAAAACACGCGAAACATTGTTTGAAATTACATGTTTCTGAAAAGTTGCGTTCCAAACGATGAAGAAAGATTGCATTAAAACCATGAATGATTTATAGTTATCGGGTACTATCGAAATGGGGGGCTTCCACCTTTGAAAAAATGCGTAAATAAAAGCAATACATGGAACGTTAAAAAAGAAAATCTGTTTGAGCG
>Ga0209013_10002012_pt1 | contig 18640 bp, 17 predicted proteins | sample Cruoilmetagenom2_FD_187291 | JGI IMG/M metagenome (GOLD analysis project Ga0209013, IMG submission 187291) | Oil polluted marine microbial communities from Coal Oil Point, Santa Barbara, California, USA - Sample 2 (SPAdes) (version 2) | ecosystem: Environmental > Aquatic > Marine > Oil seeps ...
CTTGTACAACCATACCTAATGAATCTCCTACTAATATAGCATCAATTCCAGATTCATCTATTATTTTTGCCATGCTATAGTCATATGCTGTTAACATTGTGATTTTTTCTTTATTTTTTTTAGCTTGCAAAAAGGAATTTACTGTGTATTTATTTTCCACTTTTAATCTCCTTCCAATATTTTTTTTATTTTTTCTGCTTTTATAGAATCCATTCTATTTCCTTCTATCATTTCAATTGTTTTAAGTCCTATATTCTTATAAAACTCTAATTCTTCTGGTATATTTTTTTGAATGTTTTCTAAATGATATAAAATAGTTTTTTCATCACCTCGAACAATTGGTCCTGTTAAAGCTTCTATAGTATTACTATTTTTTATATTATCTAGTGTTCCATAAATCAGTGGTTCCATAGCATTAAATATTTTATCTCGATCAATTCCTGCTTTTTCAAAAAAATTGAATCCTATATTTAATAGCGTAACTAGATAATTAGATATTATGCAAGCTCCTGCGTGATATAGTGGTTTAAACTCTTTATCTATAATAAAATAATTGTTATTTGTTTTATCTAACATAGCTTTAATTATATTCATTTTATTATCATCACCTTCTAAGGTGAAAACTGTTATATCTAATTTTTCTACCGTTATACAAGGCTCTGAAAAAGATTGCAAAGGATGAATTGAATAAAGTGAGCACCCAACCTTTTTAACTTCTTTTAAAATGTCTGATCCATATACGCCACTTGCATGTGCTACAATATGATTTTGGTTAAGACTTTTACAACAAGCTAATTTTTTATCAATAAATTCTATCTGATCATCATTTGTTGTAACAAATAAAAAATCAACCTCTTTTACCAAATCATCTATTATTTTAAATGATTTTGAATTTGTTAGTTTTGCAGCCCACTTAGCTGAATCTAATGTTCTACTATAATATCCAATAATCTCATACCCTTTTTTCTGAAAATATATTCCTAGCGCTGTTCCAACCTTTCCTGCCCCAATAAATCCAAATTTCATTTTATTCACCTCCACAAATTATAAAAAACCTTTTTACATTTGAAAGTCTCAAAACGTAAAAAGGCATAATTATCCTATTAAGCATATTAGAATTATACAGTCTTTGTCATTTGAGATCAAAGCAGGTTTTTTATTTTAATTGGAAATTTTGAGTCATGTACAGTTCAAAAATGATACCGTCACTACTAGCATACATTATATTAATCATATAATCAATATTTTTCATTTTATAACAAAATCGACTAATACTATCTTATAATATTAGTCGATTATATATATTCCACTATTTACTTATAATTATTCATTATATAGTTCTAAAACTTTACAGTTAACTACATTAGGCATATGAAAATAAATAACAAGTACAGATGTGACCGATATATGCCTTATCAACTATAAAGTTAACATAAATCGAATGGTTTTATCTTGAAAGCTCGGTAAATATTCATGTCCAAAATCAGGATAGATAACCATTTCTTTTTTAGAAGTAATTTTATTATATACTGAAAATTGTGTAGATGGTGGGCATATCTCATCCATAAGACCTGTAGCAAATAGCACATCTGCTTTAATTCTTTTGGCAAGATTTTGTATATCAATATAACCTAGTATAGTAAATATTTCTTCCTCTCGTTCATGAATTGGATCAAATAATCTAAAATAATCTTGAAGTTCTTTATAAGCATTTTTTGCCATGTCCATTTCCCATACTCTTTTATAATCACTTAAAAAAGGATATATAGGTGCACATTTTTTAATTCGAGGTTCAAGCGCAGAACAAGCAATCGTTAATGCACCACCTTGTGAACCGCCCATTGCTCCAACTCGATTTTCATCAACTTCCGGCATATCCATAACAATTTTTGCAAGCTGAGCAGTGTCTAAGAAAATATGTCTAAATAATAAATTATCTTTTCCATTGTCCAACCCACGTATAATGTGCCCATGAAATGTGTTTCCAATAGTTCCTCCAACATCTTCAGATAAACCACCTTGTCCTCTGCAATCAAGTACAGCTACAGAATACCCCATTGCCACATATCCTAATTTATCATACCAATCACCAGAATTACCTGTATATCCATGAAATTGCAAAATAGCTGGATGAGGTTCCTTTATATTCTTAGGTCTAAGATATTTAGCATGTATACGGGCATTATTAACGCCTGTAAAAAACAAATCAAAACATTCAGCAAAAGGAACTTGAAATTCACTTGGTATTAATTCTACATTTGAATCTATAGCATTCATTTCCTTTAAAGATTTTCCCCAAAACTCATCAAAATCTTCAGGACAAGGATTAATTCCTTGATATTGTTTCAGTTTTTCTAATGGCATATCTATAGCTGGCATACTAATCACTCCTTATTCTAGTGCTGTATGGGGTAATTAATGTGCATATATCTTGCATCATATTTTTTCGAATTACTGCGTTGTCGTCAATTTAAATACATCCAGTATTCGCATTTCCTTCGCCTTGTACTGCGAAAAAATCTGCTACAATATACACACAAGTAATTACCCCATTCAGCACTAGTATTTTATTTAGTTCATATAATTTTATCAATCAAAATATTATATACTATTATATCAAATAACATACAAATTTTGCACTATAATATAAGAACTTTCTCATAATCTTTTATTGTCTTGTTTATTGACAAATTAAAATATAATATCTATAATGCACCTTAGACATGTATTATAAAATACAAAAAATTACAGACTGTTAGGGGGATAAAAATGATAACGACCGTTTTATTAATTATCATTTATTTAGCATTTATTAGTTTAGGTTTACCAGATTCACTACTCGGCGTTGCTTGGCCTGTTATGCAGGTAGACTTTAGTATGCCACTTGACGCAGCAGGACTTGTTGCTATTACAGTAACAGGGAGTACTGTTTTATCAAGTTTCTTAAGTGGGCATATAATTAAACGATTTGGAACAGGTAAAGTGACTTTCATAAGTTGTTTAATGACAGGATCAGCTTTACTAGGTATATCTTTTTCACCTTCTTATTATTGGTTGATTTTACTAGCTATACCCTTAGGTCTTGGTGCAGGTTCAGTAGATACAGCCCTTAATAATTATGTAGCCTTACATTTTAAATCTCATCATATGAGTTGGCTTCATTCTTTTTGGGGAGTAGGTGCAACCATTGGTCCCATAATTATGGCTCAGTGTATCTTAAAGGCATCATCTTGGAGATTTGGTTATCGAACAATAGCTTTTATTCAATTTGTATTAGCATTAATTTTATTTGTAAGTTTGCCTTTATGGAAAAAACATAAGAAAGCAATGGATGATAAACCTAAAAATCTTAAAGAAAATTCACAAAATAAAGTAGAAGAAACTCTACCAAAGAATACTGGCAAAGTAAATGTTATTAAAATTAGTGGTGTAAAGTATGCCTTAGGTACTTTCTTTTTCTACTGTGCTGTAGAGTTTTCTTTTGGTTTATGGGGGAGTAGTTTTCTTGTAGAAACTAAAAAACTACCAGTAGAAATAGCTGCATCGTGGGTAGCCATGTATTTTGCTGGTATAACAATTGGTCGTTTTATATCTGGTTTTGTTACCTTTAAGATGAGTAATGTAAGTATGATTCGTATGGGACAAACGATTGCACTTGTAGGTGCTTTTATATTATTACTACCTCTACCTCATTATGTTTTAATGGTGGCTTTTGTATTAATAGGGCTAGGTTGTGCCCCTATTTTTCCATGTATGATTCATGAAACCCCAAATAGATTTGGTAAAATTAATTCACAAGTAATAATTGGTTATCAAATGGGTGTAGCTTATATTGGTGGAGCTCTACTTTCACCTGCCTTTGGAACATTAGCTAGACATACAAGTATGGGGTTGTTCCCTTATTATTTGATAATTTGTATAATACTTATGTTAATATGTTCAGAAAGACTAAACCAATTAATTAAAAAAAATAAAAATACATAGTAGATACACAATTGCAATTCTGATGAAAAAATCAGTTATTAAAAAATATTAGGCAACCTGACTTCTATTGAATATAGAAATCAGGTTGCCTAATACGTTTTTTACATATACATTTAATAGGGTATGCATTTATAATATAACCTCTGTTTCTGTGTATTCTCCTAATATACTAGTTATTTTTATATCTCCTCCATGTGCCTTTACTATTTCTTTAGCTATAGCCATGCCAAGTCCAGAGCCTTTATGTCTTTTACCCGTGTTTGTTCCTCTGTAATATCTATCAAAAATATACTTAATTTCTTCTAGTTTTATTCCTTTCCCATTATCTTTTACAAATATGTGTACTTGCTCATCTTTAATAATATTAACTTCTATTTTCACATTTTCAGCATTATGAACAAGCGCATTATATAACAAATTACTAATGACTCTTTTTATTAAATTGTGATCTACTTCCTTTAAGATAACATCTTCATCACAAATAAAATTAATATCTCTTTCACTATAATTAGGATCATTTAATATATCTATAACTGTTTCTCTAACCAATTTTACTAAATTAATCTCTTTTTTATTTATGATTGAAGCATTATTTTTAAGCTTTGCTGTTAAATTCAAATCATCTACAAGTTCTTTTATATAATTGGATTTTCTATGAATAATATCTGCGTATGATTTTATCTCTTCGCTAGTAAATTCATAGTCATCATCACTTAACATCTCCCCATACCCTTTAATAGATGCTAAAGGAGTTTTTATATCATGAGATATATTAGCAATCCACTCATCCCTCATTTTATCAAGCTTCTTTCGTTCACTTTTATTACTTTTAAGGGTATCTGATAAATTATTTAGGTTACTATAAACATCACTATAGATTCCTTTATCAGAGTAATAAACATCATAATCTCCATTCTCTAATTTTTCTACTCCACTAATAATATCACCTAACGGTTTTGTTAGCTTTCTGCTAAATAAATACCCAAAAAATAAAGCTATAATAGAATCAACTACAAGCACAATTATTGAAATATCTTTTATAAAAACTCCTATTTCATCTGTATTATAAGTTAAAACTTGCTTATCAACTTTTTCCATAGGAAAACCAATAATATAACTATACTGTTTGTCCTCAACAACTTTTTCTCCTATAAATATTGTTGATGCCGTATTCATTGCCCCTCTATACTTATTTACATGCACAATCTGAAAAGGTGTATATTTAATTGGAGCTCTTTCTGGCCTTTTATAATTATAAATCTCATTTCCATTCTCATCTAAGACTTGTATCCATGTTTTATTACTGTCTAATGCTTTCTTTCCCTCATCACTTACGTATATATTATCTTCACTACTTAATACATAATTATGAAAATTCCTCACAAAATCCTCTGGGCCACGATGACCTAAAATTTCGTTATTTTGATTATATATAGAATTTCCTATGAAAAATAATATACCAAACACTATATTAATAATAGTAACAATAATCACTACTGAAATTATAGTAGATACAAACCTTAAGGTTAATTTCCATTTCATAAACTAATCCTCCTTTGTCATTAGCTTATATCCAAGCCCCTTAACATTAATAATGTACTTTGGATTTGAAGGATTATCTTCTATTTTTTCTCTAAGTCTTCTTATATGAACCATTATCGTGTTGTCAAAACCTATATAAGCATCTCCCCATACCTCATCACAAATTCTCTCTTTACTTATGATTTGATTAGGATGATTTGCCATATATAAAAACAATTTTAGTTCCTTAGGTTTAAGGTCAAGAACAATCCCATTTTTTTAATTTCTACTTTTTTTTCATTTATTTCAAAAGGACCAAAAGATAGCTTATTCTCATTTAATTGAATTTCTTTCCTTCTTAAGTGTGCTTTAACCCTATAAGCTACCTCTTTTGGACTAAAAGGCTTTGTTATATAATCATCTCCTCCCAAAGCAAACCCTAGTATTCTATCTATTTCTTCTGTTCTTGCAGATAAAAATAAAATAGGCACCATAGAAGTTTCTCTAATTTTTTTGCAAACCTCATACCCCTCTTTATCTGGTAACATTATATCTAAAATTATAATATCTGGCTTTATAGATTCAAATAATTTAAGCCCCGATTCTCCTGTTTCTGCTGTATATATATTTTTAAATCCTTCCTTCGTTAATACGGTTGATAATAATTTCAATATATCTTCTTCATCATCTATCATTAATATCTTCATATTTTTCACTTGATTTTCCATTATTAAACCTCCTTGTAAACTACCCTTACTAAAACAATTATTTATTTTAACGTTTCTAAATCCGCTACTATTTAATTATAGTATATAGTATTTTAATTTTTTTTAATAGTATAACAAAAAACCTGATATTCTTTAATCAGGTTCTTATTATCGTCTTAATTATTCCTTATTCTTGCTTTATAAAAGCCTTTAAAGTAAATTTGATTAGTAATAGTGATGTCACTACAAACATCACTATTAGAAAAATCGGTGCTACCATCGGTGCTTTAAATCTTATTAACTCACAGCTCATCATTCCCCATAAAGGTGTAAAAAATAAATATTTTACTAATCCGAGATTTCTTAATACGCCTTCTAAAATGTAAGGTAACCCCATAAAAAGTCCACCAAGTATAAAGGGCACTGCTGCCGACTTACTTAAAGATGATAAAAACAATCCTACTTGAGCAAAGAAAAATGACCCTAATATAATTGTTGCTATCATAATTAAAATCATTTGAATCACAGTTATATTCGACCCACTTTTCCCAAAGTACCAAAGATTTTCTAGTGGTAAATCTAACCCTTCAAACTTAAATTTGGTTAAAGCAGCTAAACAAACTGTTAAAAACACCGAAACATTTATTATAGAAGCTGAAATCCCAGCAGCCACTAATTTAGCTAACACAATTTTCCTTTTACCATTTTCAGTTGTTTTAATTAATCCCCCCATATTTGAACTATATTCTAAGGTATAGGCTCCCGAGAACATCATAAACATCATAATACCCATTAAAGGAACCAGTCCATATCCTTTACTAAATATATCTGCATAAGTTTCTTCTATTGAAAAAGCCCTTATGGTAACAAAACTTAGAAACAATGACCCTAACCACACAATTAACATTCTCTTTTTGAAAAGCATTTTCCTAATTTCTAATCTTATAAGTGTTCCCATTCGTTACACCTCCCTACTATTTTCTAAATCAAAATAGAACATATAAACATCTTCAAACTTTGGTTCTACAACTTGTGTTGTTTTATATGGAGGCATATTATCGCTTATAACTCTAAGTTCTATATCATCAACCCCACGTTGAATATTTACTGTTTTATAACTATTTTGTATCTCAACTGCTTCCTCTTCATTATTAGTCTTAATACTATATACCTTACCTTCCATAGCCGAAAGAATATCCCTATGATTGCCCTTCATAAGTATAGCTCCATTCTTTATCATAATTGTCTCTTTTGCAATAGATTCTATATCTGAAATAATATGAGTAGAAAGCAATATTATCTTATCCTTAGAAATTTGTGAAAGAAGATTTCTAAATCTTGCTCTTTCTTGAGGGTCAAGTCCTGCTGTTGGCTCATCTAATACTAAAATCTTAGGATCATTTAATAAAGCTTGTGCTATTCCAACACGTCTTTTCATTCCACCTGAAAACTTACCAACCACTTTATTTCTCACGTCATATAATCCAACAAGATTTAAAAGCTCATCTATTTTATTCCTCGACTCTTTCTTACTTAGCCCCTTTAAAGCTGCCACATATTGTAGAAATTGTTTTGCTGAAAAGTTTTTATAAACGCCAAATTCCTGTGGAAGATATCCTATTAAAGCTCTATACTTATCATCTAAAGTTTTTATATTATCTCCATTATAAATAATTTCTCCCTTAGTTGGCTCTATTAAAGTGGTTATTTGTTTCATAATTGTGGTCTTACCTGAACCATTAGGTCCTAATAGACCATACACCCCATTTTGAAGGGTAACTGTTATATTATCATTTGCTTTTTTTCTACCATAAGTTTTTGTTAGATTTCTTATTTCAAGTTTATTCATAAATCATTCCTCCTTAAATTATCTTGTTAATACCTTTTTAAACGTAACTATACAAAGTATGACTCCTGTCAATAATGTTGCTATTAAAATGCCGTTACATAAATTTATTAGTTCTAAACTTATCCCCAAGATGTTAACATTTCCGGCATACATGCCTACAAATCGATCAGAATAAAATATTAAATCCACATAATTACCTACGCTTAATATATTTAGTAATAAACTAGGCAAGAACTTTATAAGTGTTAAAACCTTACCAACCCCTATAAATATTAAAATGCCACTTATAGACGCCAATGAATTGTTTGAAATAAATGAAAAGAAACTTGAAAAAACAGATATACTAATAAATATTAATAGCATCGTTATAATCTTAAGAACTAAATACTCATTAATGGTATAAGTTCCATTTAAAAGAATAAAACCATTATCAATTATTCTAAAAGCTTCAAGTCCTCCGTTTACTGGTGCTCCATACTTAACTAATGTTACTAAAAATTCTATTATCAAATACCCCCCATACATAATAAGTGGCACTATTATAGCTAATCCTAATTTTGAATATAAAACCTTCAACTTATTTTCAGATGAAAGGATGATACTATCTACACCTGAAATTTTTTCATCTACATATATATTTGAAAATATTAATACTAAGATTATCACCATAATAACTGACATAAATGGATGAGATGCTTTATAATTAATAACCTTATAAAAATTAACCTCTTTATATTCCTTATATTTCATAAACTTTAGATTATCTCGTGATATTTCTCCTATTTTATTCATAAAATCATCATTTGCATTGGTATTTGCTATTTGTTTAATCTTTTCATCAAATTTCTCCTGTGCAATTTCATTTCCAGGTCTCGTATCCACTATTAATTCGTATTTATCATTTCTATATGAATTTTCTGTTTCTAATGTAGGGTTTAAAAAAACCATAATTCCAGAAAGAAAAACAAATAATACTAAAACTATTAATCCCGTCCTACATTTAAATATCTTTTTCAATTCCCAATTAATCATTAAGTTTATACCTCCTCGTCTTTTGCTATAAATTCATTATACAATACGAAACTTACACCTTAATAAACTAAACCTTAATTTAACCTTACAAAAAAGAGCCTAGATTAAATCTAGACTCTTAATTTGATAATCAATCCAACTTCATATATTTATATAATAAATCAGTAAGATTATCTATATATTCATTTTTTAAATCTACGTTATTAATATCCACTATCTCTATAATATTACTATATACAGTACGCCATATTAACATAGCTCCAATATGTATTGTTGTTTCTGTTTCACAGGCCCAAATTTTAAATAAGATGTCCTTAATTACATTTAAATAGTCTTTTTTAACATTATCTATAAATCCTTCTATAGCTTTATTTTCTTTAATCAAAACATGTAATTCTTCCATAATTATTTTATGTGTAATGATTTCAATTCTATTTTCAATATACCTTCTTATAACCTGTTTTTTATTATCTTCTTGAATTATTCTATTATTGAAATCTAAAACTACTTGCATCTCTTTTTTAATTAATAACTTTATAACTTCTATATATATATCATTCTTATCTTTAAAGTACTTGTAAAATAAACCTGTTGAAATTCCAGCTTCATCAGTTATATTTTTTATATGGGTATTATGATATCCTTTATCATTAAATACTTTTTTAGCAGATTCTATTAACTTTAATTTTTTTTCTATTGATCTTTGTTGAACAGGCTCTTTTATATCACTCAAGTTATTTCACTCCTTTATACTAATATTAATACATTTTTAGTTTTTTGTATAGTTTATAACAAAAATTGAATACATATTCACTTTATTATTGACTTAATATAAATTAACATATATAATAATGTTTGAAAGTTGAATTTATATTCAAGTTTTAATTTACTTTTAGGAGTGTTTCATATAAAATTTATTAATAATGCATTAAACTTACAATTTAATAAACTTGATTTTAAATTTGGATTTAAATATACTTTTATATTTTTAATATCATTGGTTCTTAATTGGTATCTATTTGGATTAAATTTTGCATTAATAAGTGCTATAATATCTACATTCTACTTTGCTATACCTAAAAAAAATATCAAAATTAGACCATCATCTAAAATTATTTATATTTATTTAATTATTATTTTAGTTACTTTTTTAGGGTATCTAGCAACTACTAACTTATTTCTATCTTTATTATTTAATCTATTAGTTCCATTTGTTATAGTATGTCTATTTTCTGATGAAATTAATATTAATGGATATATATTTTATTATTCTTTATTTATTGATATGCAATTATGTGGTATAACCTTAGATATGTTTAATCTTCACTTAATCTCTACTTTTATAGGGTTAATTATAGGATATGTATTTGAGGAAGTTATTTTGTCTAATAATTATAAAAGTATAGGTTTAAATGTTATGGATTTTAAAGAATACTTTGTTATAAACTTAAAGTCTAATTATATAAAGTTAAAAGATGGTTTAAATTTAGATTTACTTATATCAAGATTTGCGTTTAGATTATCTATCGCTACGGCTTTTTCATTTGTTTTTTTAAAATACTTAAATTTACCAAAGTGGCAATGGATATCTCTATCTACTTGTTTTACTTTAGTTCCTATATGTAACGAAAGTAAAATTAAAGCTTTTAATAGAATTAAAGGAACTATTATAGGTGGGGGCATCTTTTTAATGTGTTCTTTTTTAATAAAAGATGTTTTTATTTCTATAGTATTAGCAGTATTTAGTATTTTGCTAATGTTTGCTTATCTTCCTCATCAACGTCAAGCTGAATCATATATATTCTGCACATATTTCGCTTTATCTTTTTCAATAATATCATTATCCGCTATAACTGCTACAACATATAGAATTTTATACGTTTTGATAGGTGCTTTTATAACTATATTATTTAATAAATTCGTACTTCCCAATAAGTCAAAAAAATTATGCAACCAATAAAATAAATCCCCATCTTATAGATAAGGATTGTTAATATTAAATGATTATATTAGATTATGAATTTACCTTGTGAATAAATTTCAAACACAAAAATAATCTCTTAAAACAAAAATTGTTTTAAGAGATTATTTTTAGTCTTACTCTGCTAATTCTTTATAACTAACCATTATATTATCAAAATAAACTTCTGTCTTACCTTCAAACCCTGAATCTAATCCTATAACTATAAATGCATTCCCCTCTGAATCTGTTTCAACTACAGCTTTTGTTTCAAAAATTTTGTATGCATAAGATTCATCCATGCTACCATCTGTCTTGGCCATATTTCCAAGTAAAGCTAAATCTTTTCCGCCATTTGCTTGATTAGCTTTATCGAAATTAACTCTATAGTGATTTATAACATCTATAACATTAACTGGCTCTTTTTTCACTACTCCAGCTTTTACATATACTGATTCTCCAGGAGAACCACCAATTCCCATCATACCTCCTGGGATATTAGTTGCCATTTTAAAACTTACGTTCATTTCATATTTAGTATTTGATTTTAGACCATCTTCTTTTCCTATTTTTTTATAACTATACATAAATAAATCATCACTTCTATTATGTCCTGTTATATATAATCCTTTACTCTCATCACCATTTACTGGTATTTCTTTGTGTCCAAAGTTTAATTCATAAAGATTATCTACATCAGCATCTACAGGTAAGTCTGCAAATGATACTTCAAATCCTTCTAAACCTTTATCAAAATTATATGATAATGTTGGAAGATTTTCTTCAAAAACATTCATTATTTTTATATTATTATCTTCAACCGATACATTTGCTCTTAATATTTTTTCTGCGAATTCTAATGGAACAAAGGTTCTTTCATTTATTATTTCTGGTGCTTTACCAAGAGCTATTGGCGCCATTTTCCCAAAAAAGTATCTATCCTCTCCTAAAGTTATTTGAGTCCATTGTGCTCCAGCGTTTAATTCAACTGAACGAGTTTCTTGATTCCATTTCACTTTATATCCTAAAGCTTCCGATACTACTCTTAGAGGTATCATGATAACCCCTTCAGAATTTTCAAAAGCATCTTTTGTATCTAGTGGAAGCTTTAACTCAACTCCATTTGTAATTATTTCATAATTTTTTTGTTCTAAAGCAGATATAGCTGTTATTTTAACCATATCGTTGTTTTGAGTTTTAATAGGAAGTACTTCATTAGCTGCATAAGAAGTACTTCCTATTAAAACACTTCCTATCAATGTAAATGTAATTAATTTGTTTTTCATTTTATTATTTCCTCTTTTCTATTAATTTTAATCCTTTATTATTTTAGACGTTAATACCAATAAAAAAGTTCCAAAAATATTTAATCTCCTATTTGGATTAATGGCTGCTATTTATGGAAGCTTATTACCTGCTGCCCTATATATCTCATACCACTCCTGTCTTGTTAGCTCAATCTGCGAAGCCTTGCAAATATCCTTCAAGCGATTATGGTTAGTTGTACCCACTATTGGCTGTATTTTAGCAGGATGCCTTAGTATCCAAGCAATTGCAATAGCTGAATTTGTTACACCTTTAATAGCTGCAATTTCGTTTATTTTATTATTTAGTTCTGGGAATTTATCATTATTTAAAAATACTCCTTCGAAGAAACCGTACTGAAAGGTGGACCATGCCTGTATAGTAATGTTCTTCAAGCGGCAGTACTCCAGAATACTTCCATCTCTATCAATGGATGGATCAATTTTCATATTTACATTCAACCCAGAATCCATCATGCCCGTATTTGTTACACTTAATTGTAGTTGATTAATAATAATTTTATTGTTTAAATATTTATTCAGCAACTCAATTTGCATAGGATTTTGATTACTTACTCCAAAATATTTAACTTTTCCACTGCTATAGAGATTTGAAAAAGCTTCTGCAACCTCTTCCGGCTCCATAAGAGTATCTGGACGGTGAAGTAACAGCACGTCTATATAGTCCGTGTTCAAACGCTTCAAGCTACCGTCTACAGAATTTAAAATATGCTCTTTAGAAAAATCAAAGTATCCATCTCTTATACCACACTTAGTCTGAATTATAAATTTTTCTCTAATACTTGAATTCATACCAACCGCATCTGCAAAGACTTCCTCACATTTACCACCACCATAAATATCAGCATGATCAAAAAAATTGATTCCCTCTTCTAAAGCAGTATTTATAAGTGTAGATGCCTCACTCTTTGAAAGATCCTTTATTCTCATGCATCCTAATGAAATCTCAGATGCGCTGATTTCACCATTGCCAATATTAATTTTTTTCATAGTTTATACCTTCCTTTATATTATCATTTCTTTTTATAAATTTATGTTCCTACTATCTATGTTTGGGTTTCTTTTTGTGAATTATTATTACATACATAATTATATTGATTATTATAATGGAAAGCCATTTCATAATGACCTCAAAAAATGTTATAATGTCTTATAGTATAATAAACTACGAAAATAAATAATTAGGAGATGTAATTTATGATTTGTTTCAAGCCTAAGAATTGCAATATAAATTCAGAATTGAATCTTGATATAAAACTATACTATTGTGGTACAGGTGATTGTGAAAATAATTTTTCCTGGGGACCTGGAATAAAGGACCATTATAAGCTTCATTATGTACACAGTGGACAAGGGATATTTAAAGCAGGAGATACTACCTTTCACCTATCAAAGGGTGAGTTTTTTTTAATATGTCCAAATGTACTTGTGTCTTATAAATCAACTTCAGAAGAACTATGGAACTATTCTTGGGTGGCTTTTAATGGTGTTAATGTAGAAACTTATTTAAACCGTGCGAATCTCAATATAAACAAACCAATAATTAAGTGCATAAATGAAAATCGTATTAATGATTGCTTTCAAGCTATATTTCGCTCTACTGAATGTGAAAAATCCATGGATTTAAAATCTCTTGGCTCTTTTTATGACTTATTATCGACTATAATAGAGGAATCATCCCTAAATAATCAAGATATAAATTCTACCAATCATAAAGAAACTTATATAAAACAAGCTATTGAATTCATAGACACTAATTATTCACGAAAAATAAGCATAGAAGAAATTTCTAATTATGTTGGAATAAATAGAAAATATCTTTACCAGATTTTTGTGGATATACTAAATGTATCACCACAAAATTATCTTATAAATTTTAGACTCCAAAAAGCCTGTGATTTACTCACAAGCTCAAACCTATCTATTAGTGAAATATCAAATTCCATCGGCTATAATGACCCATTCTTATTTTCAAAAATGTTTAAAAAATATAAAGGAATGTCTCCAAAGAACTATTCAGTAAGCTAGGACGATTATTAGGTATTAAAAAAAGAAAGATGCCAATAGCCATTCAAAAGGTTTTGGTATTTAGTAGATATATAATATTTGGTCTTTAGTATTATATCATTTGATCCTAGAGTAAACTTTGAAAAATTACTGTTAGGTAATGTAGTTGTAATTGGTATCATGTGCTTCTTTGCATTCTTTGCTTTATTCTTTGATAGACCATTCTGTAATTACTTCTGTTATCAAGGAGCTAAATATGGTGTGATGAGTAGCTTTAGACTGTTTACAATAAAGCCTGCCCAATGAATATCGAGGTATCAAAATGCAGAAACTATAATACCAATAGTTTCTTATTTTCTTTTATTGGACTTGAATCCTTTAATTTTTCTCTACTTTCTTTACATATCTCAAATACATAATTAATAATAAAGTACAAATCTCACCCAAAATAATAGAAATCCAAATCCCTATATTACCCATTATTAAAGGAAGAACTACTAAGAAACCTATTGTAAATACCATTCCTCTATTTGTTGATATAATATTTCCTATCTTTGACTTCTCTGTAGATTGATAATAAGTTACATTAACTATATTTATGGAAGCAATAACAAATGAAAAAGTATAAATTATCATAGCATCATAAGTTAATTTTATAAGTGTTTCATCACCATTAAAAATACTGATTATTTTCTCTCCAAAAACCAATATTATTATATATATTATTAATGACGCAGCAAAGTTGGTCTTTACTCCTATTTTGAATATTTTGTTTACCTTTTCATAATCTCCCTTTCCATAGTTATAGCTTAACAATGGTTGTATTCCTTGTGATATACCAATAAACAATGCTATAAGCACAGTACTTATATAACTAATGATACTAAAGCCTGCTATACCACTCTCTCCAATTCTACTTATTATAACCTGATTGAAAGCAAATACACTAACCGCTGGTGATACCTGAACTATAAACTCTGGTGTTCCTACCTTTAGAATTCTTATAATCTCATTCTTTTTTAACTCAGGTATATATAACTTAAGCTTTCCATTTTTTCTAATAAAATGAGTTATAAGAAGGAATACACTAGATAATTGACCTAATCCTGACGCTACTGCTGCCCCTGCTATTCCAAAATCAAAAATAAATATAAACATATAATCCAAGACTATATTAGTTATTGCCCCTATAATCAGAGCAATCATAGATAAATTTGGATTACCATCATTTCTAACAAAAACACTTAATGATAAACTAGCTGAAAACCCAAGACCAAAAATCAAATAATAACGAAGATATTTAGCGGTTCCTTGTAGCAACTCATCACTAGCACCTAACATTATAGCTAGTTGTTGTGGGAAAATCACCCCTATTATTGATACGATACCAGTTATAACTACTATTAAGAATAAACTCTGTAAAAATATATTATTACCTTCCTCATGCTTATTCTCTCCAAACTTTATGGACGTTATTGCTGCCCCGCCCATGGTTATCATCATAGTTATTGCCATTATCAACGTTGTAACAGGTATAGCTACATTTATTGAAGCTAAAGCCGTTGCTCCTACACCTCTACCTACAAAAATTCCATCAACAACTATATACAGTGCTGAAACCATCATCCCTATTACAGATGGTACAGCATATTTTATAAATTCTTTCCATAATGACTTCATATTTCATCCCTCCTAGAAGAGATTATAAAGTCTATACCATATATAGAGTCAATAGTTTTAGGCACATTAAAATAATATCGAGTTAAATTGACTTACTTTTTTTTAATGTGCTTTAAATTAAAATTTGCAATTCATATAATAAGTTATCATTTTGCAATTGTTCTAGAGTGTTAAATAGTTCAGTTTCTACCCCCATACCTATAGAATTAATATTATTTTCTTTAATATATTTTCTTAATTTATCTATTGCTCTTTCTCTTTCATTATTTGAATAGGCTATACAAATAAATTTTCCGCCTGGTATTTCTTTAATATCTATATTCTTATATCCAATATCCTCAACACAAAGTGTTGAATAAATACTCTTATAACATATCTGACCTTCATTTAAAAATAAATCTAAATAAATCAAATATCCTGTTTCTCCCTCAAACATAATCTCATTTTCTTCTACGATTTTATCTAACTTTCTTAATTTTATTTCCATATCACTTTCTTTATCTTTTTTATTCAACACAGTACTTATAATAAATCTTTTTTCAATTTCTCTGAAATATATTTCATTAGTTTCTTTAAGTTCTATGGCGTATTTTATTTTATCCTCTATATGCCCTATCCCCTTGCTTACATGCTTTAATCTAATTATCTCTTTTTCTACTATCTTCTGTTGTTTTTTTATAAAGGTCAGTAGTGTACCAACATCTTTGTTATGTAATACATCACTAATTTCCTTAAGAGGAGCCCCTATCTGTTTTGAATACTTTATTAAATCTATATATATAAATTGATCTATTGTATAATATCTATAATTACTCTCTGAATCAACATAAGTAGGTTTTAAAAGACCCATCTTATCATAAAGTCTTAAAGCTTGAATAGATACATTATTAATCTTAGCCGTTTCTCCTATAGAAAAATACTTTTTCATAAATCCCTCCATATTATAACTATCTTACTATCTGTCATCATTGCTTCTTTCTAATACCCTATTATACTACATAGTAATGCTTTTCTGATGTATTTCTTATACTTGAACATAGCAAAAATATTTAAAATATGTAACTTCAAAATTAAGATAAGATAGCGTTAATCATTTTTTGAATATTCTTATTATTAATCTAATCTCTTCTTGAATTTTACCGATGCAAGTGAAAGTAGAGCAATCGTGAATAAAGTAAGTAATATCACGTCTTTCATAAGATATTCTAAGCCTATTCCTTTAAGAATAACGCCTCTTAATATATTTAAGAAATATGTCAGTGGAATGAAGTTCCCAACAAAATTTATAATTGCAGGCATTGCATCCCTAGGGAACACAAACCCTGAGAGTAATATACTTGGTAACAGAACGCCTATTGTCATTTGCATTGCTTGTCCTTGGCTCTCTGCAACGGTTGATATTAACATACCTATTGCTAGACTACACATTACAAATATAACGCCCAACACACATAGAAGCACTACATTACCCTGTATTGGAACATTGAACCACTTGGTTCCGAGTGCCATTGCCACTAATAAATCAAATGTTCCTATGAAAATATAGGGCACCATTTTTCCGATTATAAGTTCGGCAGATTTTATTGGTGTTACTATTAACAGCTCCATCGTTCCCTTTTCTTTCTCTCTTACTAACGAAAAAGCTGTAAGCATTATGGTTATATTTTGAACAATTAGTCCTATAAGTCCAGGTATAGTAAATTTGGTACTCTCTAAATTTGGATTGTACCAAACTTTTGTCCTAACATCAACGTTCGAGCTATTCATTATAGGCATATTAGAAGGTACAACTTTGCCACCATTCATTTTTGCAAAGTACATGTTAGAGACTAAATTTCCACTCTGCATGGCTGTTTTTGCAACAGTCGGGTCTACTCCGTCAATAATCAACTGCACGCTCTTCTCATCATATCCATTCACAGCTTTTGAAAAGTTATTAGGGATAATGACAGCTGCCCTAACATCTCCATTATTAATTAGCTTTTCGATTTCCTTAATGCTCCCAACGAAATCTGTAGGAATGAAATAATTAGAGTTTTCGAATGCATGAATCAAATCTCTACTCTCTTTAGTTTTATCCATATCTAGAACCGCCAATGGGATATTATCAACATCCATATTAACTGCATATCCAAATAATATGACGAACACAATAGGCATCATTATGGCAATTCCAAGGCTTGGCTTGTCTCTAAAAACATGGATGAACTCTTTTTTTATAATCGCCATAAGTCTAATTAAATTCATATTATTCACCATCCTTTTCTTTTTGAACTAATTTCAAATCATTAAAAGATGAGAATATTTTCTCTCCTGAATCCTCTTCAACAAAACTTATAAATACATCTTCAAGATTCTTGCACTTTCTGTCTTCTATTAACTTTTTAGGATTTCCCTTTGCAATAACGCTACCTCGAAAAACAAATATTACTTCATCGCAGCTTTCCGCTTCATCCATATAGTGAGTTGTAACAAGAACTGTAACCCCTTGCTTAGCAAGCTTGTAAATAATCTCCCAGAAAATCCTTCTCGATACTGGATCAACTGCAGCCGTTGGCTCGTCAAGAATTAAAAG
>Ga0209013_10002013_pt1 | contig 18638 bp, 22 predicted proteins | sample Cruoilmetagenom2_FD_187291 | JGI IMG/M metagenome (GOLD analysis project Ga0209013, IMG submission 187291) | Oil polluted marine microbial communities from Coal Oil Point, Santa Barbara, California, USA - Sample 2 (SPAdes) (version 2) | ecosystem: Environmental > Aquatic > Marine > Oil seeps ...
CAAAAAGGGCGCCCCGGTGGTGCTGGTCTCAGGCTGCCACTATGTCGATTGCCACTACCTTGACGCCAACCGCAGCACGGTGCGGCGCCAGGATGGCCTGTGGGATGGCATGGAGAAGGCGGGTCTGCGGCCCCAGCGGTTGCAGCTCGAATGGTGCTCGGCGGCCGAGGGAGGCCGCTGGCAGACCATCATGCGCGAAGCGGAAAAGGTGCGCCAGGGTGTGACGCCCGAGGAGGTGGAGCAGTCGCGGGAGGTACTGGCCAAGGCCCGGGTGCCCAGCCCGCGCAACCCTCGCCCGGCGAACATTGGCCAGCCCGCCGACTATGCCTGCATGCGTTGCGGCTACCAGTGGGCCGATGTATTTCAGATTGTGGAGCGCACCTGCCCGCAGTGCCGCTCCAACAGCGTGCGGTGGCTCAAGGCAAAGCGCTAGGAGACCACTGAAAAAGGTCCATGTCCGATTCAGAATCTCACCACGGAGGCACGGAGAACACAGAGAACCCAAAAGATCTAGCTTGAAATCCTCCGTGCCCTTCGTGTCTCTGTGGTTCGATCATGGCTTGTTTAGCGGCCTCCTAGTGCTAGTTCACGCCACGGGCATGAGCATTGGGGCTGCTCGCATCGGGCCCGTGACCCGATGCGAAACGCGGATACGAGCAGAAACCGCCAGGTCACGGATTGAGCAGAGAAAAGAAAACATCTATTTTGTGAAGGGTCACTATCCAGCTCACGTTGGTTCCCCCGTCGCCCATGGTCCGGGGATTGCTGGAGCGACGGAGGAGTGTTGTCGGAGGACCAGGATGCTATTCACCATTTTGACTGCGCTCGTGGTGGTTGCCCTGTGCGTTGTCTGCCACATGGGACTGTTCCGCTGGATGGTCGATGTCCTGCCCCGCCTCAAGAAACTCAAGTACTGGCGGATCACCACCCTGGTGATGGGGGCGCTCCTGGTTCATCTGTTTGAAATCGTGCTCTTTGCCGCGGCTCTCTGGAGCCTCGTTCGATTGGAAGACTTTGGGTCCTTGCAGGCCAGCACGACGCTGGATTTCACCGAGTTCTTTTACTACTCGGCTGTGACCTATACAACGCTGGGCTTTGGCGACATCATACCACTCGGGCACCTGCGGCTTTTTACCGCAGTGGAGTCGCTCGCCGGCTTGATATTGATTGCCTGGACGGCCTCGATTATCTTTCTTGCCATGCAACACATTGGGCGCGAACTGAGAGAGTCGCAAGATGCGAGAGGCTAGTTTCTGGTACGAAACGGATCCGGGACCTGTCCCCGGATCCAGATCCGCTCCCGGTGACGGAGCCCATTCGGAAGCGGGGGCTCGAGCGAGTCGGGAGGGAATGAAATGGAAAGACCAACCGGTATCACCATCATCGCCATCGTGTACATCATCCTGGGCGTTCTGTCTCTGCTGTGGAGCGGCCTCGTGTTCGGGCTGGGCGGCATTGGCAGCCTGTTCGGCGGGCTCGTTGGCGCCGAAAACCTGGCGACCGCCAGCACAGCGGGCGCCTGGTCGGGGTTCCTGGGCATCCTGGCCGCCATCGTGCAGTTCGCCGTCGCTATCGGGCTGCTAAAGATGAAAAAGTGGGCCTGGGTCCTGGCTTTGATCGGTGTGGCGCTGACCGTCATCCAGGGGATCGCCGGTGTGTTCAGCGGCGGGCCTTTCGCCTTCATGTGCGGCCTGCTGGGCCTGTTTATCCCGGTGCTCATCCTTGTCTACCTGCTGACCGGCAAGGTGCGGCGCGTTTTTGGTGTAGGAGCCTGAGGCCGGCGCCGGCTACGGTGCAGGCGGAGCCGGAGGCACAGGTTGGAATTCTCGACCGGGGAGGAAGCGTGGACGACCTACAGCTGGCGAACCAGGTAAAGACGACCTATATCGGCGACCACCGGGTGCACATTGCCGCCGCGGACCGCAGCTTTGAGGCCGACCAGCGCACGCACCTGGATCGATCGGGCGCGGGTTTCTGTCCGCTGGAGCTGGTCGCCGCTGCCCTCGGGGCCTGAATGGTGCTCACCATGGCGGCGGTCGCCGACAACAAAGGAATCAAGCTCACAGGGCTGCAGGCCTCGGTGGAAGGCCTCACCGAGTTTGTGGGCCGCCAGACCACGACGCGCTTCCTCAGCCGCCTGGACCTGGGCGAAGGATTGACCCCGCGCGAGCAGCGGATTTTGTACAACTCGGCCCGGACCTGTGAGGTGCACAAGATGCTGCGGGGCGAGATAACGTTCGAAGACCACCTGGCAGGTATGGAGGAATAGTGCACCGCTCCCAGGTCGTGCCGCTGAGCACACGACGTGCAGAGACTCTGGGGGAACAGAGCGAATTGTATCGCAGAGGACAGCGAGCGCCCGGATAGAACCTGGCGCTCTTTTCAGTGACCCTTGCCCTTGACATCCAAGACAAGATCTGCTACAATCATCAATAGACAAGACATTAAACTGATGGTTGAGGTGATGGTTATGGGCACGATCCCGCCGATCTTTACAGTGAGCGATCTCCGGTACAAGACCAAAGAGGTGTTCCGGAAGCTGAAAGATCAGCCCGTCGTACTTACGCAGCGGGGCCGGCCACAGGCTGTGCTGGTGGATTATGAGACTTATGCAGAAATGACGGCTCGCCAGGAAGCCCTGGAGACCGCACGAGACGCATTCTTGCTCCAGCGCGCACGAGACACGGCTCAGACCTACCTGCCTTTCGAAGCGTTGTTGCAGCAGCACGAGGCGCTGCACGACGAGCGGCTGCAGCTGCCGTCAAGGGAGAAGGATGTATAGCCTGCGCATTGAGCAGCGGGTGCTCAAGCTGCTGAGCAGCGTCAAGACCTTCCCGGCCAAGATCCACCGTCAAATCACGGTCAAGATCTTCTGGCTCCAGGTTGATCCCCGTCCCCCGGACAGCAAGCGAATTGGCTTCGGTTACCGGGTAGACACAGGTGAGTACCGGATACTCTACACCGTGGACGACGAGCAAGAGCTGGTCACCATGGAGTTGGTCGGGCCGCGCAACGATGACAAGATCTACAAGCTGGCAGAGCGCTTGGGTCTACTGTGAGAACTGTCTCCTGCTCTGGCGGTCGTGGAGGTACAATGAGCTTCTTTCACAAGGACGAGTTACCAGCCACCGAGATGCTGCCCGGCGTATTGCGCCGGGCCGTATACCTGGACGACGTGATGATGACCTTTTTCGACTTCAAGCCGGAGGCCGTGGTTCCCAGGCACCAGCACCCCCACCAGCAGATCACGTGGGTCATCTCGGGGGCCATGGAGTTTGAGCTGGACGGAGAGGTGCAGGTGCTGCGGGCCGGCGACGGGGCGCTCATCCCTCCGGACGCGCCCCACAGTGCCGTAATCCTGGATACGGCGTGCCAGGCGCTGGACGCCTGGTACCCGGTGCGCGAGGATTATCGCTAATAGAGGTTTCCTATGCATAGGTGCGGATTGCTTCCTCGCTGCGCTCGTCGCAATGACAGATTGGCGGTGTCATTCCACAAAGAGTGGCGCCTTGCGCTACAGAACACTCGCAATGACAGAGTTGGTAAGACCTTGTGTCTGCACTTAACCAACGTCTTGCAGGGTGATACCCCGTGAAGCCTCTGATCGAACTCCTCGCTCCGGCTAAGGACCTGGACAGCGGCCTGATCGCCATCGATAGCGGCGCCGATGCCGTTTATATCGGCGCGGGGCGCTTTGGGGCGCGGGCCAAAGCCGGAAACTCGCTGGACGACATTGCAGCCCTGACGGCCTACGCCCACACCTACTGGGCGCGCGTGTACGTCACCGTTAATACCCTGTTACACGATGATGAAGTGCCGGACGCGGTTCACCTGCTCCACCAGCTCTACGATATGGGCGTGGACGCCGCCATCATCCAGGATGTGGGCTTGCTGGAGAGCGATCTGCCGCCCCTGGCCCTCATCGCCAGCACGCAGATGCACAACCACACCCCCGAGCGGGTGGGTTTCCTGGAGCAGGTCGGCATCCGGCGCGCCATCCTGGCCCGGGAGCTGAGCCTGGAACAGATCCGCGCCATCCGGGCCCGTACCTCCATGGAGCTGGAATCCTTTGTCCACGGCGCGTTGTGCGTGAGCTATAGCGGCCAGTGTTATATGAGCTATTCCATTGGCGGGCGCAGCGGCAACCGCGGCGATTGCGCCCAGCCGTGCCGGCGCAGATACACGCTCGTCGACGGCGATGGCAGGGAGGTGGTCAGGGACCGCCATCTGCTTTCGCTGCGAGATCTCAACCTCAGCGCCTCCCTGGACGACCTGCTCGACGCGGGTATTACATCCTTCAAGATCGAAGGCCGTCTGAAGGACCGGGCATACGTCACCAACGTGGTGAGTTGGTACCGCCGCGAGCTGGACCAGGTTCTGGCAGCACGGGGTTGGGGGCCCAGTTCCTCGGGGCACAGCCGCATCGACTTTGAGCCGGACCTGAGCAAGACCTTCAACCGGGGCTATACCAGCCATTTCCTCTATGGACGCAGGGAGCCGCCCGGTTCCCTGGACTCGCCCAAGATGGTGGGCGAGTACCTTGGCGCGGTGACCGCGGTGCGGGGGACCAGTTTTGAGCTGGAGACAGCGATCCCGCTGCACAGCGGCGATGGCCTGTGCTGGTTTGACGGACAACACGCGCTGCGGGGTACGGTCGTCAATGCTGTGCAACCCGCTGCACATAGCTCTCTGGCCGTGAGGGTCACCCCGGACAAGATCGCCGGCATCCACAAGGGTCTGCGCGTTTACCGCAACCACGACCACGCCTTCCTCCGCCGGATCGAGCGCAGCCAGCCTGTACGCAAGATCGCGGTGCGCCTGCGCCTGGATAACGTGCCGGAGGGCTTTGTCCTGTACGTCAGGGACGAGGATGGCAACATGGCGGCCGGCATGCTGGCAATGGAAAAGGCGCCCGCCCGCAAGCCCGAAAAGGCGGAAGCCGCCGCGCGCAAGCAACTGGGCAAGACCGGGGCCACGCCCTTTGCCTGCACTGGCGTCGAGCTGGCCTGGGACCGGCCCTATTTTCTACCGGTAGCGGCGCTCAACGCCCTGCGCCGCGAGACGTTGGACCGGCTCAGCGCAGCGAGAGCCGCCAACCGGCCCGTGATGCGGGGCGAAATCGTGCGCAACCAAGCCCCCTATCCAGAGACCACGCTGACCTACCGCGGCAACGCGCTGAACCAGCAGGCCGTGGCCTTCTACCGGCGCCACGGGGTGGAGGAGGTCGCCCCGGCCGCCGAATCAGGGCTCATGATGGCTGGCAGGGTGGTCATGCGCACCCGCTACTGCATCAAGCACCAGATCGGCCTGTGCGATGGCACGCCCCAGGCCGGCGGACCTGCGGAGCCACTGTACCTCATCGACGAGGATGGGCACCGCTACCGCCTGCGTTTTGACTGCGGGGACTGCGAGATGGAGGTGATCTTCTAGCTCGCTCTTTTTCCCCAAGGAGTGAGCATCTTCGGGTGCGAGCGGATGAGGTTACCTGTGTGGCATGCCGTTCCGCATCCAAAATGGATGCCCGCCTACGCGGGCATGACAGCACGGAAGAGCGCTGACACGTGGACGTACAGCCACCTCCACATGATGTCCTTCCAGCGAACAAGCGTCATTCCCGCGAACAAGTGTCATTCCCGCGAAGGCGGGAATCCATCAACCTAAACTGAAGCCAAGGTGAGATCCAGATGGTTTTACGTGTGGAATCTGCAGTTCTCACCGTGGTATCACTTTAGACGGCGTCACCGGGCGTCTCGATCGCCTTGAAATCGACGGGCAACCTGACCTCAAAACAGGTCGATCCTGGCTGGGAGTGGGCGGCTATCTCTCCCTGGTGTTTCTGTACAACGATGTTGTGACTGATATTAAGCCCCAATCCGGTGCCTTCTCCTGGCGCTTTGGTGGTAAAGAAGGGGTCAAAGATCTGTGGCAGAATGCCCTCTGGAATCCCGGGGCCCGTATCGTGGATTTCCACGACCACCCAGGGGTCTCGCTGGTACGTTTTCAAGACAAGCTCACCCTGACCCTCCATGGCGCTTGCCGCGTTGTCGATGATGTTGGTCCAGACCTGGTTCAGCTCGCTTCCAAAAGCCTGGACGTGAGGCAGGTCCGCGGCATAGTCACGCCGGACGGAAACGCCTCCCTTTAGCTTGTTGCGAAGCATGACCAGCGTGTTGTCCAAACCTTCGTGGACGTCGATGCTCTGAATGGGCGCCTGGTCCAGATAGGAGTAGGATTTTAGAGCCTTGACGATTTCGACGATCCTCCGCACCCCCTGCCCGATCTCCTCCAGCAGGCTGTGCGTGGCGTAGGAATTGCTCTGCGAAGCAACGACCTTGGGAAACTGCTCGGCCGTGAAGCTTTGCCCCAGCTCGGCCAGCGCGTCCGGCCCGTAGCCCATGTCCACCAGCATGGGAGCAGCTTCCCAGGCATTTTCCACTCCACTGTCCTCCAGACAGGATTCTATCTCGTCTTCACGGTCGCTGCGGGTAAGGGGGTCCAGGTCCGACGGGTGCCTGGCCCGCTCCTCAGTCAGCCGGGTACGAGCTGCCAGGGCATCACGCTGCGACGGGGAAAGACCCAATGCGCCCAACTCGAGCTGGACCTTCTGCAACTGGGAGATTTCGCCTCGCAACTGGTCAGCCCCCCGTTGGGCGGCGGCGGCCGGGTTGTTAAGCTCGTGGGCCATGCCGGCGCTCAGCTTGCCCAAGGTGGCCAGTTTCTCGCTCTGCCGCAGCATGATCTCCTGCTGCAGGTAGGCCTGTTCCAGCTCCCGGTTCTTGCGCATCAACTGTACGGACAGATCTTTCTGTTTCACAAAATATACGAGAACTGCAAGCGCAATACCTGAGACAGTGGCAATGTTCACGACAAAGAAAGCGATGATCAGTTCAAAGGGCAGATTGTTCTCAGTCCTCAGATTGGGTTGGAGCAGACCACTGACGATCACCAGAGCCACGTAGCCCAGGAACCCGTAGGTGGCCTGGCGCCACCGTCCGCCCAGGATCGCGCTGAGGGGAGCGATGAATGCCCACAGGATCACGGCGCTGCCATTGATATAGCCGCCCAGGGCCAGCATCAGCAGAAAGGGCAGGAGCAGGGACAGGGTAAAGTGGGCAAAGCGAAAGAACCCGAAATGGCGGGATATCCCGAAAACGACCAGGTAGAAGGTGGAAAACAGCGCGTAGAAGAGGGGGATGGCAGCAGCAACAGGCTCGTTGAAATAGAGATAGGTCAGCCCCCATAGAACGGCAGCAATGCTGACCATTGTCGTCGTACCGACGAGGAGGGCTTTTTTGAGGCGCGTGTCTTCATCGTCGTCGGGGCTAGCGCCAACCCTGAAGATCAGGGCTAGCAGCGGCCGCCACAGTCTTGAGCTATCCATGTTGTTTACCCTCTGAGCAGAGTCATTGCGCGGGCGCGCCACTCGTTGGGCCATGATAGGAAGGCACTCGCCAGCGCTGCACGGCACAGTCCGTGTTTATTACCCTATTTATACCATAACAATTAGAGAAAGTCAAGTTTGGAGGTTTCCGGTGGCAGGGCTGTAGCAAGGTCGCGTTCGGGCCCCTCCCGTAGGTCTCTGGCGTGGGGTGCGGCGCCAAACCCTGGCAGAACGGGCCAGCAGCAGGGCGAGCTCCAAAGCGAACCTGCGGGAAGATTACTCTGTCCAGGTACTTTGTGGCAGCCTGGGCTGATTGAGAGGGGCGAACCGAAGCAGCTACTGCTTCCAGGGGTTGACAACCACAACACCCGAGTGTGCAAAATCGTCCACGTTGCTTGTGACCAGGCTCAGCCGCCCCTGCAGAGCGATGGCTGCAAGGAGAGAGTCTACTGCTGGCATCTTTTTCCCCTGTTTTTCGAGGTCTGCAGCGAGTTCTCCCCAGGCAAGCATGACGCCCGCGTCGACAGCCAGGATCCTGTCTTTGAAGCGGATCAGCAGATCCTCTTCGAGCCACTCTGCCAGGGCGCTCTTGCGCACCGAGTCGGGAAGTCTTTCGATCCCTTTCTTGATCTCGCCGATGGTGATAGCGCTGAGGTAGAGCTTTTCTTCATCAATGCTGTCGACCCACTGAACCACATCAGGATCTGGCCACTTGGCAACAAGCTCAGAGATCACGCAGGAGTCAAGTAGATATCTCATAGTTCAATGTCTTCCCGGGCACCGCTTTTGTCTCTTGCGAGATCCAGATCGACCGCACCCAGCGGAGACTCACGGAAGAAATCGGAGACTTTGCCTCTGGATGAAATCATCTCTTGATACCCCGCATAGGAGATCACGATAGCAACCTCTACCCCATGCTTGGTGATGATCTGTGGCCCCCTATTGACGGCATCGTCAACGACTCGACTGAACTTGTTTTTTGCTTCCTGCAGTTGCCAGGTCTTGATCATGCCTGCCTCCTGTGATTCTATCTAGACAGTCTAGATTCTACCATGTGCATCCTAACTTGTCAAATCAGCCCCCTGTCAGAAGAACCCATCTGTGATAGAATAGGTTGGGCAATACCGCTCGGTAGCCTCTTGCCCTCTCAAACTTGACATGACCCTGTCCGACTCTTATAATGAATTATAGAACACATGTTCTTATCTTGAGTGGAAAGCCGGGATTCCCCGGGAAAGGTCGTCATGGCCCTGCCACCAGAATCTGGTCGACCGTGTACTGCTCTTCGCCTGGACGGCTCCCCCTGCCGCCACAAGGCCATCAATGGATTGCGGGAGCAAGTCTGTTCCGTCCATGCCGGCTTGACGAGCCACCGCTCCCAAGCCAGGTACCGGCATGGTTTTTACGCGCAGGACGACCTTGAGCACTTTGAGTATCTCCGCCGGGTTCGGCCCAAGGCTTTTGTGCGGCAGGGCGGGCTGGCGACTGGGAAGGTGCGCCCCCTGGACATCCGGGACCGGGACATGGACCTGCACCCCGTCGATCCGCCCATGGCTGACGCAGACGTGGCCATCGCCGGGCTCCTGCACAAGATGGAGATCCTGGACGCTCTGATCTTTCGGGCCAGGGAGCATGGCCTGGATATTACGACATTGCTGGGGCTCTACCTGCGTGCCTGCGGCAGGTTGGGGCGCTTGATCGTCGAACGCCACGAGATGTCCTGCCAGGAGAACGACGATCTTCTGGGCTTGCTGGAGCGAGCCAACGCCCAGCTTGACGGTTTGGAGTGATCTGCCCGGTGCAGGATAAAACATCGACGTACGGAAATTCAACGAATGGCGCTCCCTGATTTGGTGAACCCGCCGGATTTGTTGTCATTCTGAGTTAATCCATGGCGCAGGGCGCCACTCTAGGTGGGAGAAACTCGCCCTTGGGCAGTCGTCATCCTGAGCGCCAGCGAAGGGTCCCGGTTGGGCAGATGGAGATTCTTCGCCTCCGCTGCGCTGCCTCTCAGAATGACAGGATTCTAGTTTCTTGGTAGGTTGAACAGGCAGCCCAAGATGGCCTGGTCCTCGCCGGCCACGACGATCGTGTCGATGTGCATCGCTCTGCTCGCTCCAGCCAGACCTCGGAGGTTGAAGAAAAGCTCCGAGGTCTGGGAGCGGGAACACCTGTCCGGCTTGCACGAGTCACTGATCCGGTTAATGGCCCTGGACACAGGGTCCGGGGCCAATCAAATGGCTGCGGGGGCAGATAGCGGATGCACCCCGCCTCCACGAGAAGAAGAACAGAAGAAGCGAGAACAAAAGGCGGAGCAGACATGATGGATCTGGTCGAGGCAGCGTCGCGCTACAGGGAAATCGCGCCCTCGGCACGGTGCGGATTGACCGCCTTCCTGGCCTACTGCCAGGTCGAGGACACCTGGTCGTTAAGGGCGGCGGATACCGTCGATGTCCTCGGATCCCTGGCCAGCCAGGGCTACGCGCCTGAAACCATCCTGCGATACAAGACGGCCATCAATGGCTTTTTCCGGTGGCTGTGTGCAGAGGAGTTGGTATCCTTTGGCGCAGAAGCTCTGCAAGAGGCATTTCTTGACCAGGGGGCCGTCCTTCCCAGGCGGGTACGAGCCCAGCGTGTGGGCCCGGAGGAAGGCGACGTGCGTGCTCTCCTGGAGGCAGCCTATGCTGCCCGGCCGGCTGCCCCGCCCGGTACGGTGCAGGGCTGGCAGAGCCATTTGACCTACTTGCGCAACATCGCCGTCGTGGAGATGCTACGGGCCACGGGGGCGCGCCCCAGAGAGCTGGTCGCTCTGCGGCGCCGCGACCTGGACGAGGAGAACCAGGTCGCCCGCGCGCTGGATGGCCGGTGCCTCTATTTTGACCTGGCGAGTTGGGCGGCGCTGGCTCGCTACTTCGAAGCCCGGCGCGATCCTGTCGACCGCCCGCAGTTGCTGCGGCAGGCGCCGCTCTTTGCCCGGCACAATTTGGCCAGCGCCGGCAAGGGGCTGCTGCCCCTGGACGCGGGCCGAGTGGGCAAGATCCTGAGGAGATTGAGGACCAGCGAGACGTTGACGACGCGGGCCCTGCGTACCCGGTTTGCGCAGCGTCTCCTGGCCGCGACGGCCGATGAAAAAGGTACGGCGCGGCTCCTGGGGATCAAGGGGCTGAAAACCGTGCGCCGGTATCGGAAAGCACCCTGATGATAAGGATCTGTGCCAGACCCTAAGGGTTTCGGAAAACCCTTAGGGTCTGGCTGGGAGACATAGCTTTCCATTCACATCAAGAGCCAAAAGGTTCCGAGTTGTACATCTACCCCTTGGCAATATACCGCACTCCCTCGATCCCTTCAAAGTCCGCATCCTGCGTCCAGAAGGTCGCATCGTGGGCCTGTGCCGTGGCCAGCATGACGCTGTCTGCCATCGGCAACTTCCGTTCCGCCGGCACCTTTGCCGCGGACAGCGCCAGATCCATGTCCAGATCGACCGCTTGCCCCTGGAGCATCACCGCAACGGCTTGCAGGGCCTGGCCCTCACCCCTCTGCTGAAATACCTTCTTGAACACTTTGTACAGGCTCAACGTGGGAACAATCAGCTCAGAACCACGCTCCACCGCAGGGGCAAAGAAATCGGCATTTGGCCCGCCGGCCAGATACTCAAGCCAGCCGCTCGAATCCACCACGTTCAACCTCGATCGGCCTCCCGAACCACCGTAGTATCGATCCCGCGCAGAGACCCTCGCGCCTCTTTGACCGGTCTCACGGGATCATTTCAATGCGGTTGTCATAGACAATGACCTTCACCTTCTGCCCAGGCGTTGGCTCTAGCTGTTTTCGTACACTGCTGGGAATCACTACCTGGTACTTTGGGGACACTGTGACTGTGTCCATGCTACCCCTACATCGATCATTATCGTGTAATACCAATTGTGATTCTACCAAACGGTTGAGTGATCGCCAACTGGGTGCAGCGCCTGGTAGTGCATCTCTTTGGGTGGAAATCATGCTGAGGGCGGATCGCCCGGCGATAGATCGACCGGGCTACGAAGCAGCGCCCCATGAAATGGGGCTTGAGGACTGGAACGCTGCATTTCAGCCGATTTCAACCGGCACCACTCTACGGTTGAATCACAGCCAACTGAGTGCAGTGCCCGGTTGTGTATCGTTTTCGGTGGAAATCGTGCTGAGGGCGGATCGCCCGGCGATAAATCGACCGGGCTACATAGCAGCGCCCCATGAAATGGGGCTTGAGGACTGGAACGCTGCATTTCAGCTGATTCCAACCGGCACCACTCTGTAACCCTGGGAGTATTGCCCAGGGTGGTCTGTACCGGCGAAGCTTCCACCGAAATGGGTCCTCTATCCAGCCCCCAGGACAGGGCGGTGGCAAAGTCGCACTCGGGATCCTCCCGCAGGTTTCTGTCATGTAGCGGGGCACCGAATCATGGCTGAATCAGTCCGCATCAGGCCAGAAGCCAATGCGAGCCTGCGGGAGGATTGACGTGTCAGGGATGCTTCGCAGGAGTCTCAGGCTGATCCTTCCCCGTGGAGTGAGCATCCACCGCGAGGACCTCGTGGCAGGCCCCAGATGCGAGCGGACGATGCTACCTGGACCTTAACCTCGTCCGTCAAAGGCCCCAGCGGCGAACCCTCCACGGCCTTTCCTGTCAGCTGCTCAGTTCAGCGCAGCAACATATGTGCCTTGTCATTGCGATGAACGCCAGCGACGACCTCTCGCCCGCGAGAGGCGCGATCCCCAGCTACGCAATCGGAAACTCCCTCACTGTACAGCTTGACAATGCGCCGGACCCGTAACCAAAAACTGAGGCCCAACCCGCGTGTGCGCCCAGAATACGCGCACCCGCCACTCATTGATCAGCTCCTCAGGCCTCAGCGAGCGGCCGCAAACCTCGCACGTCAGAGGGGCCTGGTCCAGGTGCCGCAGCCTCAGCGGCAGCGAGCCCGTGAGCCGCCAGCAGTCCCCCCACAGCCGGCAGTGGCAGCGGGTTGCCCTTCTTCCTCGCCCAATTCACCCGCTCTCAGAACTGCTGCGCACACCTCGGCGTGCAAAAACGATGCGAGCGCCGGCGTGCCACAAAAAGCCGGCCGCAATTATCGCACAGATCCTTCGTCGCAGTCTCCGTCATCAGCTACGGCAACCCCAGCGCCGAGAGACCCACCCGGATCACGCCGCACAACGTGCGGTGGACGATTCGCCTTCGTCGAAGGAAGCTGGGCGCGTGATGCTCCTTCATGGGGCCAGGTCCAACGTCTGGAGGGCAATGCGAATCGCCTCCGCCGCCAGAGCCGCCCCAGCCAGCCCGATCAACCACTTCATCAACGACTCAAGCCGGCCCAGCCGCTTCTCCATTCACCAGCCCCAGGCGTCGTCGTAGGGTGCCGGGTCACTGTCGCGGGCGGTTTGCTGTGCGGCCTGCTGGCCAGCTTTTCTTCTGGCCAGGGCTTGCTTCAGGCGGGTCTCGCCCGGGCGGGGGCTCATGTGAGCTTGACGCCGAGCTCGGTTCCTACCTCGTCGAGGGCGGCGGCGATGCCGTCGGCTGCGTCACCGGACAGGGCGCAGCAGGCGGCCGAGTCTGCTCGTAGCCTGGGTGTAGATGCTGAACACGGTGATGAGGTGATCGGGGTTCTCGAGGCGAGGGAGTAGATCGTCCATGCGCTCGAGCTTGTCGGTCAGGCCGGCAATGGCGTCGTCGATGCTTACGGCGTCGGGTTGGGCCGCGTAGAATCCGTGGGTTTGGGCGTTGGTATTTCCGGCCGGAGCTCCAACGGGGGTCTTACCTCCGCGGTGGGGGGCACAACGGGTCGGGTCGGGTCCGTGTACTGCGTAGGCTCTGCACGGGTGGCCGGCGGCTGTGGTCGCTGTGCACCGCCGGCTGGGTTCGGTCATTGGAGGCGGCTCCCGGGAGTGTGGCAACTCGGGCCAGGTTGAAAATCAGGCGGTAGGCGGCTTAGGATAGCATGTGATCCTATCGAACGTTTGTTCTGAGCGTCGGGTTTCAGCCTATCATTTCTGCGGGTTTCTGTCAAGTTTGTGGCATAGGTTGCTGGGCAAGCTGGGACGGCGGTTCTTGTGAATTGGGGGCATAATTGGAGTTATCTTTGGTGTGGCTGGTTGGATGAGGAGAAAGCGTTCTGCGCGCATTGTGTTCAGAGAGGCCGGTGGGGCTTCACTGGTGCGGGTGAGTTCACGGTTGCTCCTACACTACTCCCCCCCGCAACAATTGATCCAGAACCAGAAAACTCAGCTTACCTCCACATCCTCCCACCGCACAGACGGCACCACAAACACTCGCGCCGGATCCTCGATGGCGATGTACGCCTTTGCTTGTGGACACCAGAGCTTGATACTCAGGAGGTGCGCAATATTCGCCGGCATTCTGCCATCAGGATACAGCTCAGCCAGGCTCCCGTCCTCCGTCGGAGCCCCCGGCAGCGTCACAAACCCACCCATCGAATGCCGCTCTTCACACGCCGTACACAGCACCTCAACCCACATCAGCAGAACCCATAACTAACCTTATCCCATCTCAGTTCGATTGCTTACCCAACTTTGCGATTGAAATCAGCTCTTGGATCGCGGTGCTGATCCCCAGAGCCCGCGCCTCAATCTGCTGAGCCCTTGTGATGTACCGGCAGAGTGACGGTGGCCCCATCCGCCGGCGCATTGAGCAGGATGTCGGCCACGTCAAAGTCTCCGCCTGGCAGGGCTGTACCGGTTTGGTATTCGGTGATCCGCTCGCCCGACCAACTATAGAGGTAGCCCGGGCCGGGATTGGGCGAAGTATAGGTGTTGCGATAGCGCACAGTGTAGGCCTGACCTGGGCTCAACCCGGCTACTGGCGAGAAGAGATACCGGCCATCAGGACCAGTGGCGGTGCTTTGGGCCGTGGTGGACTTTGTTCCATCCCAGTGCTCAAGATCCAGCTCCAGGCCGGCAGCCGGTTCACCATCTTTGGTGACCCGACCAAAGATGCCCGAAACGGGGTCAGGGGTGGGGCTGGGCGCTGGTGAGGGCGTATCGGTCAGTCAGCGCGCCACCAGCGGCAGGTAGCAGCCTCCCTCATAGCGCTCCATGTCAAAGGTGTGCTCCATGAAGTGGTCGCTGGGCCCGGACGCCATCTGTTCATAGTAGAAGGCGTTGGTCACGGCCAAGGGCTCTTTGCCCACGTAGCCGGGGGCCGCGGCGGTCACGTAGGTCGTGGTCTGGAACTGGGCATCGGGTGCCAGGAACAGGAGGTGGCCCGGTGTTTGGGCCGTGTTGGTACGAAAGCTGTAGCTGAAATGCTCATGGGGCGGCGGAAAGCGGACCTCGACGGAAAAGTCCTGGACCGGCACGGGAGCACCGGTCTGGTCGTCAACGGCTTGAAAGGCGAGGTAGGAACCCACCGGTGGAGGTTGTTTCCTGCGATTGGGTTCGCCCTGGTAGGCAGCCCGACCGATCTCCTCGCCCGGGTCATAGATTTGGTCCGTGTCCATGTCGGCGAAGAAGCCGTGGGCAATAAAGAGTTCATCGAGATCAGTCAACCCCGGGCCACAGGAGTGGCTGTCGCCGATTCCCTGCATCTTCAGGACGTCGTACAGGTGCTTGACGTCAAAGATATAGCCATAGCCGGGGGGGGCGGCATCTGACCGGGGCACGGCGTCGCCCCAGTCGGTGGTAAGAATGTCCCACAGCCGGTTGGCGAAACTCACTTCCACGCAGTCGGCATAGGTGGTTCCGCCGAGCTCCGTTGTGTCCGTTTTGTCCACGGGGTCCACCAGATCCCAGAGCAAGCCGGCCACCGCCAACTCTTCGTCGCTGTCAGCCCTTGCAGTATTAGTAGTGTTCCATGCCAGGAAGTTGGGCTCGAGCTGGAGGACAGTGCCGCCTATCTTATACTCATGTGCTGCCCGGTCGCCATCGATTTCACTGGCGACCATCATTGAGTAGAACTCGGCGAAACCCTCCATCCAGGAATCGGTGGTCGAGGGATTCCAGTAGCCGCCATGGTTGTCTACGCGAGGATCGCGATCGCTGGGCATAAGGTTGCCAAAAGCGTCGGCCATGACATGGTGGCCAAACTCGTGCCACTCGCGGTTGTCAGGTCGACATCCATCGGTGATCTCGCTCTGCCCTTCGGCTGCGGCGATGTTGATGCGCTGGTGAGGAACGATTTCCCCGGTCCCGGTCCCGGGACCATCCCAGAATACAGACTCTTTATTGGAAAAAGCGATGATGTCCAGCGCCTGGGGGAAATCGAGCACTTGGCCCAGTCTGTCGGCCAGTTCCCACGCCTGGTGGGTGTGGTAGTAGATTACGCCCAGGTCGTCCAGATGGTCACGGTTGATGGCGTCGTAGGTGGTCACGTCCCGGTTGTCCGAAAATTCGATGTCCCGGGTAATGGAGGCGGATACGGTTGGTAGCGTGCTAAGCACTCTGGCGATGGGGCCCCCGAGGCCCCCGTAACGGACCCGGTAGATAGGCTGGTCGTGATGGCCGTGCATCAGGTTGACACCCAGCGTGAGACTGTCCGTGTGGGGTACGCCGATCAGTAGGAACCGGCCGTCTGGCGCCAGGGTCACAGTCTGGCCCAGCAGCACCCCGTTGCGGGTCAGCGTGACCGGCACGTCGATCAGGGGCAAGCGGCCGGTCGAAGGCCGGGTCGGGGACCAACCCTGCGTCAGGGACGAGGACGACTGGGGGGCGGGGACATAGACCTTGCCCGTGATGGTGGTGCAGTCGTCCGGGTTGGTGCAGCGTTTGTACTTCAGCGTCACATGGCCCTTCGTCTCAACGGCACCCCCGTAGCTTAGCGTTTGTCTCACCCTGATACTCAAGTTGTAAGAAACGTGCGCCTCGTCACCATCACCAAAGTCCACCGCCGGATCAAATTCGCAGGTGAGCGGATTGTCGAGTTTTGCCTTGCCCGTGCCCGTCACCGCAGATGGGGTGCTCACAGTTTCACGGCGCGCGCAGCTCCCATTGCCCGCACCCCCATACAGAAACGCATAGAGTTCCCCATGGGACTTGATTCCCTGGCGATTCCTTCCCTCGCTAGACTCCCAGTTCATTTTCCCCACGGCATCCAAAGTGAATTCCGCCTTTTTCCCGCCCTCCAAGAGCATGGGATAGGTCATTCTCATCGTCCCCTCAAGATCATAACTATCCCAAATGGAAAAGTACATCCGATCACAGGCGACATGCAGGCGTGACTGGCCAGGGAGAAGCTCACCCAGCGGATTCTCGCCGCGGCAGGTGTATTCTGACCACGACACACGGTCCAACCGCCAGCGGTCGGTGTCCGCGCTGGGGGCATTGGACTCCGATGGCGCTGCGGCCTGCTGCACCGCTGGCAGGTCGGGCCCCGTCTGACCGGCTACCGGAGGAGCCGGCCACTGCAGGCCGGCAACGGCCACCAGCAGCACCAGGATACTGGCAATCCGAATCGGTTTCCGCGCGAGCGCAGGGGAGGTACGACGCTGAGGAGTGGCCGGTCTTGAGGTCATCTGGGCCGCCTTTCGGGACGATCTGCTTTGTTTGGGTCCAAACTGAGGTACGCCAGGGCACCACCGGCTGCCCTTTGGCCGAAAAGTGGTCTCACACACCATGTTAACATAGGACGAGGTTCCTGTCAACCCAGGAAAGATCGCCGCTAGGGCTGCTGCAAAGTCAAGCTGGAACTGGAAACCGTAGGATGAGAGCCGCTGCCTCTTCGAGTTCTGCGGCGAGCATCGGGTACATGGTCAACACCAGTTCGGCGCAGGAGTCCTAACACCAAGTTGTTGAGCACCGCGATGGCCCGTGCTCCTTGGCCAGTGAGGCGACAGCTCAGGTAGGGCTACTTCTCTCATCTTCTGTAGCACCCATAGTCCATCTTATTGGACCTGTTCTCAATCCCCACAATCGTAGTAGTTAAAGTCCCCAATTTCGGGTTTCGGAAACTCGAACCAATATGACTGATCCCATGCCCGAAATTCGGCTGCCTTAACCCACGCCCCTCGAGGAATCGGAAAACACAGCCATGTCCAGCTCTGAGTTGCGCCTGGCACAATTGGGGGCTGTGGATACTCCTTCACGCTCCCGCCCTCTCTCCTCACCCATTGCCAAGCATACGTCTCTTCCCATTCCTGGCTGCCGTTGGTCACAATCCAGCGTGCGGGTCTCCACAGCGGCTCAATGGTCTTATCTTTCGAGTGGTTCGTGATCACCATCAAGGTCTGAAATGACTGATACCCCCACACATCTCCGTAGGGATCTCGCCCTCGAGTCCAGGTCTTCTTTTGGCACTCGTAGTGAAACTCTCTATACTTCACTGTCAAATCAGGCTTGGGTGTCACGGTTGATGTCGGCCTCGGTGTCTCCGTGGCGGTCGATGTAGCTATGGGCTTGGGCGTCTCAGTTGGCGTGTTGGTTGCAGTAGGTGTGGCTGTTGGGCTAGGGATTGTAGTTGGGGTGTGCGTTGGAGTGTGCGTGGCAGTTGCTGTAGGTGTCGAAGTAGGTGTCAAAGTGGGTATTGGCGTGTGAGTGTTTGTGGCTGAAGCTGTGGGGATCGGGGTGTTGGTCGCAGTTGGGGTGGCGGTTACCGTCGGTGCCTCAGCGGTCAGGGTGCTGGCCGCCGCCCTTTGCACGGCTACCTCTGTCCCGATTGCATCCGGACCCGCAGTCGGAGCTGTTGTAGGTGGCAATTCCGACGCTTCGGTTGGCTGTACCTTTGTCGGCTCAGCCCCAGCCGCAGGTACCTCAGCGGTCCCCTCCTGGGACAATCTCCCCAGCACGCCCATCCCCACAGCACTCAACAGGCATAGCACTACGACGATCCCCAGAATCAACGGCCATCGCCGCTTCTTGTGCGTCTTCTCCAGTGTGGTTCCCTCGCTGACCGCGTCCACCTCCTGCACCGGCGTGGCGCTCTCCATCGATGAGCCACAGTTGGTACAGTATAGATTCTCTACTGGGTTAATCGTTCGGCATTGGGGACAGACCGATTGCACGATAAGTTCTCCTCTCATTCTCCCTGTCTTCAGTTTCTCAGTCTGTATCCGCACCCACGGCAGAACACAGCCGTTTGAGATTCTTGGCGATGCCAACATGGGCAACATACTGACCACGTCCCTGGCCGCCAAGCATGGCGTATACGGACGAAACAGTCGTCAACTCTGAGATGGAGCCGATAGTACTCATTGCTTCATAACCTCACGGCACAGTCAGAACCCGCAATCCATTTTATCTCCCCTCCACCCACCCCAACGGCAGTTGCTCCGA
>Ga0209013_10002014_pt1 | contig 18636 bp, 21 predicted proteins | sample Cruoilmetagenom2_FD_187291 | JGI IMG/M metagenome (GOLD analysis project Ga0209013, IMG submission 187291) | Oil polluted marine microbial communities from Coal Oil Point, Santa Barbara, California, USA - Sample 2 (SPAdes) (version 2) | ecosystem: Environmental > Aquatic > Marine > Oil seeps ...
GCTTCCAACCTGAACCTGATCGTCCGCTGCCCCCAACCCGGCTGCAACCGACGCAACTCAACAATCCGCGCCTCCACCTCGACGCCCATCTGATGCGGACACGACAACGGCGCCGTCGACCCGTCCGCCAGACCCGACAAACCCTCGGCCGCGTAGAGACGCAAGCATCGATGCACCGTCTGACGCGTCACCCCGAACCGAAACGCCACGTCAGTGACCGACGCAGCATCGTTGATCACCTCCAACACAGCTGCACAGGACACATGTCGCGCGTCATAGAGGACACAGTCTGGGTGGGTGTCTAAGGCCCGGTTGATCATTACTGCTGTTGTTGTCGAAGGCCGTTCGCCTAGTGAGGTGGCGCGCACTTATGACGTTGCGCGTTCATGGGTGTACGCGCTCGTTGCCCGCTATCGAGCGGAAGGAGATGCGGCATTCGAACCGCGTTCGCGGCGACCAGGCTCGCAACCTGGTGCGACGCCGGCAGCGACCGTCGAGCTTGTCGTCAAGCTCCGCCGCCAGCTCGCAGCCCAGGGTCTCGATGCTGGCGCCGACACGATCGTGTGGCACCTCGAGCATCACCACCAAGTCACGATGTCGAGACCAGCGAGTGATTAGCGGCCGACGGATTGTTGGAGTCGGAAGGGAGCGTCTTCTCCAGGACGACGTCGTGGTTCCAGTTGTCGTCGAAGTCGTAGGTGTAGCGGATCTTGCGGTGGCCGTCGCCCATTGATTGTCGGTTTCATCGTGGGGGCGATCGTCTCGCGCTCCCGGCCGACGCCCGCTGAGCCCCTGATGCGCGACCCGAAGGACCTAGTGCTCTAGCCTTTCAGCTGTGTCGGCATCGATGATCGTGGAAGGTGTGAACGCGTGCACCGACGACTGAGGACTGAGTGGGTGAGGCAAACCGTGACGTGAAGGCTGGGCCGACCGTTGTCGCGGTCGGGGGGCATTCGCTCCTCGCTCCCGACCTGGCACCGACCGTCGCCAACCAGTTCGCGGTGACGCGGACCGCAATGCGGCCGGTCGCCGACCTGCTCGAACGCGGCGAGCACCTCGTGCTGACCCACGGCAATGGCCCGCAGGTCGGCTTCATGCAGCTCCGGTCGGAGATCGCACGCGACGCCCTCCCGGAGGTGCCGCTCGACTCGCTCGTGGCCGACAGCCAAGGCGCGATGGGCTACATGATCGAGCGGGCCTTGCGCGCCGAACTGCGGCGCCGTGGTGACGACACCGATGTGGTCACAATCGTCACCGAAGTCGAGGTCGACCCGGCCGATCCAGCGTTCGACGAGCCGGACAAGCCGATTGGCCAGTTCTTCGACGCGGACGAGGCAGACGCGCTGGTTCACGAACGCGGCTGGCAGGTGATGCGCGATCCGAAGCGTGGGGTCCGTCGCGTGGTGGCATCGCCGATCCCCCGCCGGATCGTTCAGTTGCGGACGATCGAACGACTCTGTGACCTCGGCATCACGGTGATCTGCTGCGGTGGCGGGGGCATACCGGTGAGTCGCGGAGCCGACGGTCAGATCGTCGGCCACGAAGCCGTCATCGACAAAGACCGGGTCAGCATGTTGCTCGCCGTGCGTCTCGGAGCTCGGAGGCTGGTGATCACGACCAGCGTCGATCACGTCTACGAGGACTTCTACTCCGACACACCGCGGCCGCGGCCCGAGTTGACCGTTGACGAGGCCTGCGCATTGCATGCGGCGGGCCAATTCGCCGCCGGGAGCATGGGGCCGAAGATCGAAGCTGCCATCGACTTCCTGGAGGCGGTCGACGGTGACGTCATCATCTGTCTTCCCGAACAGCTCGTCGAGGCGATCGACGGCCGGGCGGGCACCCATATCAGGAGGAACCACACATGAGTGAAGTCACGCGAATACTCGACGGGCATGCGCTCGACAAGCTGCTCGGCAGGAGCCTGCTGACGACCCAGGATTGGTCGACCGACGACCTCGCTTCGCTGCGTGCGGTCGCCCGGTCGCTGGCGGACCTCGATCGCCGCGGGATCCGGACACCTCTGTGTCCCGACGAGTTGGCATGGGCGGTGTTCTTCGATCAGTCGACGCGCACGAAGAGCGCGTGGGCAGGCGCCGCCGCACGGTTGGGGATGCAGCCGGTGATCGTCGACGGGTCGTCGACCCAGGTGTCACACGGCGAGACGGCTGTCGAAACCGGCGCGATGCTCGGCATGAACGCGCACGCGATGGGGATTCGCCACGACCTGATCCTCGGTGAGGGCAACACGTTCATCCGTGACGTGAAGCAGGGCATCGACGACTACCTCGCCGCAACCGACGACACGCGTTCGGTACCGATCGTCAATCTGCAGTGCGACGTCGACCACCCCACGCAGACGATGGCCGACCAGCTGTGGCTCGAGGACAACTTCGACGATCTCGCCGGCCGGAGGATCACGGTCAGCTGGGCGTACTCGCCGTCGTACGCCAAGCCGCTCTCGGTCCCCCAGGGGCTGATCACGCTGTTGACGCGTGTCGGCGCCGACGTCACGCTCGCTCATCCGCCAGGCTTCCAGCTGACCGATGCAACGATGGCGGCGGCGGCGGGCAACGCCACGAGCGGCGGGTCGTTCCGTGTGATCGATGACATGGATGAGGCGTTCGCTGGAGCCGACATCGTCTACCCGAAGAGTTGGGGCGCCCACGACCTGATGGTCGAGCGGGTGGCCGCCAACGCGGCCGGCGACTCGGACGAACTTCGTGCAATCGAGCTGCGGGCACTCGAACGCAACGCCGAACACACCGACTGGATCTGCGACGAACGACGGATGGCCACCACCGCGGGCGGCGACGCGCTCTACATGCACTGCCTGCCCGCCGACATCGGCGCCGAGGTCAGCCCCGCCGTCATGGAACGGCATCGTGTGAACGTGGCCCGGGAGGCGAACTGGAAAATGTATGTGGTGATGGCACTGCTCGCCGGGGCGAAGGTGCCCGATCTCGCGGGCGTCCTGACGTCACTCGAACAGGAGACCCTCCGATGACCGATCTCGACACCCGCATCGCCGCGCTGAGTCAGGATCACCTGCAGCTCGCCGTGGAGATCCTCCGTGAAGCGATACGGATTCCGGCCGACTTCGTCGATCGACCGATCGATGCAGGCGGTGATCCGGAGTCGGGATTGAGCAACCACGAAGGACCCCGCCTCGAGTATCTGAAGCAGGCGATCATCGATGTCGGGGCCGTGCGCGGGCCGGACGATGTCTGGTTCGACGGGTACGGCAACCTGGTGTGGACGGTCACCGACCCGACGGACGGCATCGACGCCGATCAGAAACGCGTCGTCTACTTCGACGGTCACACCGACACCGTACAAGCGCTGCGCTCCGCCTGGCTCGACAAGCTCGGCGGCATCGACGCGTACGACGGGCTACTCGACCTCGACGCCGTCGACCGCGAGTTCCTTCGGAGCGAACTTGGCCACCTCCCGCCGGACGACGAGTGGGAACACCTCGTGTTCGGACGCGGCGCCGCCGACCAGTTGGCGGGGGTCATCTCGCAGATTATCGCGACGAAGATCGCCCTCGAACTCCTACCCGAGGGTGCGTTGCGCGGCGTGATCGTGCGGGCGTACGCGACAGCCGCCGAGGAGGACAACGACGGCGCCGGACCGATGTACGTGATGAGCGAGGTATTGCCCGGGGCGTCGGCCGACCTGATCCCGGACGTGGTCGTCCTCACCGAGGGCACCGGCGACGCTCAGAAGGGCGCACTCGGGATCTACCGCGGCCAGCGCGGGCGGATGCAGATCGAGGTCACCGTCACCGGTCGGTCATGCCACGGGTCGATGCCGTGGGAAGGTCTCAACCCGTTGGAGTTCGGCAGCGCGATCATCGCCGAGGCTGCTCGACGATACGACGACCGCGACGGCTTCCTCGACGACCCGTTCCTCGGTCACGGCACACGGACGGCCTCGTGGTCACATCTCGACACACCGAGCGACTGTGCGGTGCCCGACCGGTTCACGTTCCGGTTCGATCGTCGGCTCACCGTCGGCGAGGACCCCGAGCAGGCGCGACTCGATGTCGAGCAGCTGGACGCCGTTCAGGTGGCTCGCAATGCCGGCCTCACGGTCGACGTGACGATCCCGATCTACGAGGGCATCACGTGGCACGGCTACACGCCCGGCAATCAACAGATCTACATGGGCTGGGCAACACCCGAGGATCACGCAGCGATCCGGACGGCCGTCGACGTGTACGACGCGGTCGTCGCCCCTAACGTCGAGAAGTCGTCGGATGGAGACGGCGGCACTCGAACCGAGGCACGGGTCGACCGGTGGATCTTCTCGACCGACGGTGTCGGCTATCCGATCCCGGCCGACGACACGACGATCGACGTGCCCGAGTCGAAGGCGTGGGTCGAGACCAGCGGGTTCAAGCACCCGGCAATGCTCGGCTTCGGCGCCGGGTACGAGCAGAACACCCACAAGATCGGCGAGTGCGTCGACGATCGCGAGCTGCGCCTCGCGATCGCCTTCCTCGCCCGCTTCCCGAGCGCGTTCGCCACCCGGTCGTAGCGACGTTCCCGAGCTTTATGGTCGTCGGGTGGACATTCTGAGATTCAACCCTTCTAGGTCAACACGACGAATGGAGACTGCAATGGGGACGCAACAATCGCGACTCTGGCGAGCGCTGGCCGTGGCGCTTGCGTTGGCGCTGGTTGCAGCAGCATGCGGTGGTAGCGACGATGCAGTGGAGCCAGACGACTCGGCCGGGGTGAGCAAAACTGACGGACACGAGTCAGAGCCTGAAGACGCTGCGGAAATTGGCGATACGCCACAGACCAGCTCAGAGCCATCAGAAATCACTACGTCCGAGAATGAGTCAGAACCAGAAGACCCGCAATCCAGAATTCTTTCAGCCTATTACGGACTCGACGCTCTAGGTCCTGGAGTAAACCGTCTCTGCCCCACTCCGGCTGAGGGTGAAGATGGGATGCCCGTAGTTTTCTCCGTGCAAATCAATCAGGACACCGTCACGGCGGATCTATTCGCAGTTGAAACGGCATCGGGGGAAGTGGTTACCCCACTTTGTGCAAGCCTGCGTCCGGCCATTGAGCAACTAGAACAAAGGACAGTTTTGCTCGCTGGCCCTTTCGGCACACCAGATGCTCAGCCGCAGGCCGTGGAAGTGGTTGGCGCGCTTGAAGATGTAAACGGCGTGTCGCTGCTAGGCGAACGCATCACCAACATCACGCCGCTTGAAGCAGGCCCGAGTCTGGTCTTGGCAGAGAGGTTTACAGTGGATACGCCAGGACTTGTAGGAGAATGTCCAGCGGCCACGCAGCAAGTTGTGCAAATTACTTGGGATGGTGGCGTATCCGGGCCCGAGGGTTCTGCACTTGGTGAACCGCAGCGCCTTGGTGTTTCCGTGAACCTCGAAGATGGCGAGTCCATCACTCCGATCGCCCTGGCGGATGACGATCCGGACAACCATGTATTGGTATGTCTGGACACTGCAACTCCGGCAGTATCCGTTCGTGTAGAAGCAGGACTTTTCTACGATCCAGGTGATGATGCGAATCTGCAGACGGATGCCAACGTGACAATCCCAGCGGGCTCCATAGATGTCGTTGAAGCTGACGAGTAGCCAGAGATGACAGCAGCCGTAGGTCATCTACCAGGGGGAATGGAGCGGATGAGGGGAATCGAACCCCCGTATTCAGCTTGGGAATCGGTCAGGGCGATTTCGTATCGTGCCTGGTAGAGGCACGTCTTGCCTGGTCAGCCCACGTTCTCGGCAGTCTTGGTGTTGCTCGCTGTTGTGCCGAGCACGTCGCTGTTTCGCGTCCTTCTAGGCACGTTCTAGGCACGGACGGGCACCCTGCTTCGATCAGAACCAGGGGCATCCCGACGGACGTCGGGACCCTCGAGGATCGAGTCATCGAAGATCGGATCATCGAGCGAGTCAGCGAAATCGAAGTGCGCTGGGACTCGTCAGGGTCGGCACGCGATCGCGGATAAGTCGGCGGGCGTTATGGGGTGCCCCGCCGTGCGAATAGTGCCGGTTCCAGGATGGGTGTGAGCGCGTCGCATCGCGCGAATATCGAGCACTGCAGCAGGGCCGCACTGCGGCGCAGGCTTGACCGTCGGGTCGGTGATTCCAAGCGCGTGAAGTGTGCGGGTTCGTCACGTCCCAGCCACGCCGAGGAACACCACGAAAGCGAGCGAGAGCCGGATCATGTCATCGTCGCTCAACTGCGCGACGCTCTCGCCAAGTTTCGAGCGAGGCACGGTGGCGACCTTCTCCCTCTCGACCGCAAACGTATGGGAACCTAGAACCGGGCCCGTACAGCTTCCTCTGCACCGTTCCGTTCGACGACGCGAACACCCCACCGTGCGTCTGTCAACTGCGCCGACTGACCTGCAACGGGACGCCGCCACTGGGTCGGTTGACAACCATGCCGACCGGAGCGGGCTTGCCTGTGGCCGGTGCGGTCACGTCGAGTCGTTGGGCGAACCTGGCAATCAGCAGGGTGAGCTCCATCTGGGCGAGTGCAAAGCCGATGCAATTGCGGCGGCCCCCACCAAAGGGAACCCACGACGCGTCGGCCGAAGCGCGCTGCTCTTCGGTCATGTCCTGGAAGCGATCGGGATCGAAGCGCAGCGGGTCGTTCCACATCTCGGCGTCGCGGCCGGACAGATGGGGCGACCACAGGATGAGTGTGCCCTTCGTGATCGTGTACCCGCCCACCTCGATGTTGCGTGCTGCTTCCCGAGGGCTGACCACACCCGCCGGGTGCAGACGGAGCGTTTCGCGCACGACACGATCAGCGAATTCGAGTCGGTTGAACGTGCGGTGATCGACAATGTTCTGATCGCTGTCGTGGGCGCCAAGCACTTCATCCGCTTCGGCGCGCAGTGCCGCCCAGATGCCGGGCTCCAGGCCGCAACACCACAGCATCCATGCCAGCGACGCAGCGGTGGTGTCGAACCCGGCGCCCACCAGCGTGTTCACTTGGTCGAGGATCTCCTCTTCGTCAACCGAGTCGTCGTGAACCAAGACCTCCAAGACATCGCCGGGATCACCGGAAGGGTTCGCACGAATCGTCGCAATGGCGCCACGGACGAGGTCGTCGAATCGGCGGCGGTCAACTTTCACCCGGCCGCGTTTGCCGACCGGAAACGGGTGCGGGAGCTGCTTCCATCCCGGCAGTTCGAGATAGTCCTGCGCGGGTTGCATCAGTTCGCCGAACGTGGTGGCTTGGTCCGCCATCGATTCACCGAAGAACGCGCGGACCACGATCTCGAGGATGGCGGATCGCCCCACCCGGTACAGGTCGATCTCGTGTGTGCCCTCGGCTGGCAGCGCGTCGAGAGCAGCATCGGCCTGTTCGAGGATCATCGGGAGCCAGCCGTTCAGACGTCGCCTGCTGAACGCGGACTGCACGGACGCCCGCCGTCGTGCCCAGTCATCGCCGTCGGAGGTGATCATCGACTTCTTGCCGACTACGACCGCCAGCACATTGAACTTGTGATTCCATCGGAAGTCCTCGACCGGGCGGTCGAAGAGACTGCGAACCTCCTGGGGCCCGCCGACGATCGCCATCTTGGTCGGACCGAAGCCCAGACCGACCACAGGCCCGTAGCCGGCTCGAAGTTGATCGAGGACGGGCTGCGGATCTGAGAACAGAGTCATCAAGAGAGGTGGCTGCCGGTGGATCGGCGGACGGGGTGGCGTCGGGGCGCCCATCAGGAGATTTGGGTCCGGCGACAAGTTGGCTGAGTTCTCTGGGTCACGTTGTCCTCATCCTCGTCGAGTTCACGCAACGCATTGGTGCGCTCATCAATACAGACGAACAGAAGCCGTTCATGGGTGACACGAGAAGCCAGCGAGCGCTGCAGCCCGGCTGCTGGGAGGATGACCGGTGCCCTCCGACCGCGCGGGACCTTGTCTTGTGGATCGATCGCGTGGAGAATAGATCCCGGGGGGTGCTGGGACGATGCCCGATGAACACGATCTGGATTCATCCACTGTTGCCTACGACCGCGAACTCGTGCCTTGGTTGTTCGAGCATTGGGCCGATCCAATGGTCGAACTGATCGCGCTTGAGCCGTCGTCGCGCGTCGTTGACATCGCGTGCGGGAGTGGGTTCATCGTCCGGCACTTGCTGGGTGCTCTGGGGCCCTCTGGACAGATTCACGGCGTCGATTTCGATGCGGCGATGCTGGCATACGCTGCCCGCAGCATCGAGGACGATCGGGTCAGCTGGCACCAATCCGACGCTGCTGTGCTTCCGTTCGCGAGCAGCAGTATGGACCGTGCGAGTTGTCATCAAGGACTTCAGTTCTTCCCCGATCGGTTGACGGCGTTGGCCGAGATTCGCCGCGTACTCGAGCCGGGCGGGCGACTCGCTGCTGCCACATGGGGCCGTCTCGAGGACAATCCGTGGCCTGCTGCGTTGGCGGGGGCGGTTGGCCAGCTACTCGGCGACGACGCAAGCGCCGGCATGTCGGTGGTATGTGACCTGGGCGATCCTGGCGAGCTCGCTGAATTGCTCCACGACGGCGGATTCGATGACGTCACCGTGGTGGAACAGCGGCGAACGGCGACGCATCAGGATGTGAGAGTGGCCGTGGTGGGCCAACTCGCGGCGCTGCCGAGCGGGTCAGCAATCGAGCAACTCCCAGGCGAACAATGGGTCGAGCTCGTCGAGCTCATGTGCGAGCTGCTCGCCGATCACACCGATGCAGCGGGGCGGCTCATCGTGCCGTCGACCAGCAACCTTGCCCACGGGGTCAACCCGTGACCGGAGCGCGGCGAGACCGAGGCGGCTTCCGCGATGGTTGACGAGACACGTTCGGGGTATGACGCGGTCGCAAGGGCGTATGCCGACCGGTTCTCCGTCGAGTTCGAGGACAAGCCCTTCGACCGTGATGTGCTCGACGAATTCGCGGCACATGTCGAGGGTCGTGGCATGGTGGTTGATCTCGGCTGCGGACCCGGGCAGGTGGCCGCATACCTCGCTGCGGAGGGTGTCCCGGTTTTGGGCGTCGATCTGTCGCCCGGCATGGTCGCCGAAGCGAAGCAGCGTCACCCCAATCTGAATTTCCAGGTCGGTGACATGCGCGACTTGGCCTTCGACGACGAGACCCTGGCGGGAATCGCTGCGTTCTATTCGATCATCCACATCCCGCGAGACGAGATCCTCGCGGTGCTCGCGGAGCTGTGGCGCATGCTGCACCCTGGTGGTTTCCTGCTGCTCGCGTTCCATGTCGGAACTCGAGTCGAACAGATCGACGAGTTCCTCGGGGAACCGGTCAATCTTGACTTCGTGTTCTTCACTGCGAACGAAATGGAGGGCCACCTCGAAGCGGTGGGTTTCGAGCTCATCTGGAGCCGGCAACGTCAGCCCTATCCGGGGGTCGAAGCCCAGACCGAACGCACCTACCTGCTCTCGCGACGCCCGACCTGAGGTCGCCGCGCCCGACACTGCGATCGAACGATTCTCGACACCGACGTCCGCTCAGGCACCATTTCACCAACCCGAGTCGAAGGCTTGACTTATTTTCAGATATCTGATCATAATGAGGTCATGCCCCGTCGCCGGCCCGGATCGTTGCTCCCTCTGGAGGTCTCGATCCTCGCCGCATGCCGCGACGTCGGTTCGACCGGCATTCACGGTTTCGCGATCGCCCACTCGATCGCGGATGCCGCCGAGTCCCGCAGGTTGACTGCCACCGGCACGCTCTACCGGGCGCTGCACCGCCTCGACGAGGGTGGGCTGATCGAGAACTGGTGGGAGGACCCGAACGACGCGGCGGCCGCGGGCCGTCCGCTTCGTCGTCTGTACCGGATCACCGGCGCCGGGGCAACCGCGCTCGCCAGTGCCGAGTCCGCCGCATCCACTCCAGCGTTGCGCCAAGCCAACCCCGGATTCGCGTCGTGAGCGATACCCCTGGTGATCGCTCGACCCGTCTGGCGCGCTGGTGGGTACGCCGCTATACGGCCGGGCTCGACGAGCCGGCGGCCACGTTCCGCCGCGCCGAGATCGACAGCGACCTCGCCGAACACGACCTCTACCGAAACGTGTCGGGATGGCCGCCGGCTCGGATCCGCCGCGAACGACTGCGGCGACTGGCCGCCGGAGCGCCCTCCGACATCGGCTGGCGGCACGACCGACTGCGGGGTCGCGCGCCGCGAGGGGTCGGCATCGTTGTGGTGCCGCTGACCTCGATCGCCTCGCTGATGCTCGCTGCGTACTACGGCGCGTTCGCCGCCTACAACCTCGGCAACAGTGCCCTCGCCGACCAGCAGATCTTCGGGCGATCCCCACTACAAGGGTTCGAGGCCTACGCGGACGAGACCGGCGCATCGACAGCCGCGCTGATCATCGCGGGCCTCGGCCTCATGCTGGCGGTCGCTGCGATCGCACGACCGATCGCGCCGGTTGTCGCCAACGCGGTCACGCTGCCGATCGCGGCGGTGGCGGTGATGTTCTTCTGGCTCGGAGTCTGGCCCTTCGGCCTGGCGGTGTTCGCCGGCGCGGCAACCGATCTGGCACTCCGCGCACCGCGCGTCACCGTGCCGTGAACGTCGCGGTCCGCGCCGCGTCACGTGCCGCCGTCCTGGCGCTCACCGTGGCGTCGTGCTCGACGGCCGACAGCACCACCGACCCCACGTTGTCTGCGCCACCCGCGCCCACCACGGTCATGAGCACAGCGCCGAAGGCCGCACCTGACCCGGGTCCAGGATCCATCCAGGTCGCGCTCCAGCGCACTCTCGATGACTGGTTCGGGGCCGGCGCCGTCGGTGGAGCAGTCGCAGCGATCGGCCTCCCTGACGGCACCGTGCACGTCTCCACTATCGGCGACGCAGCGCCCGGCGAACCCGCGCGCTCCGGCGACACCATGCGCATCGGCAGCATCACCAAGACGTTCATGGCGACGCTCGTGCTTCGCCTCGACGACCTCGGCGTGCTCGACATCGACGATCGGGTCGCCGCCCATCTTCCCGACCTGGACATCCGGGACTCCATCACGATCAGGGATCTCCTCGCTCACACCTCAGGGATCTCTGACGCCGATCCAGAGGAGTTGATCGCCCTGTTCCGCGCGGACTCCGCTCAGCGATTGGAGTACGACGATCTCATCGCATTCGCCGACATCCCGACGGGCCCGGACGAACCCCCCGGCGAGTTCGCCTATGCCAATGCCGGCTATCACGTCCTCGGTGGCGTGATCGAGGCAGCGACTGGGACCGACGTCGCCACCGCACTCAGAACACACGTCTACGACCCCGCCGGCCTGACCGAGACCCACCTCGCCGGCGCCGAGCACGTCCCGGTGCCGATCGTACCGGGCAACGTCGACCTCGACGGAGACGGCCGCGAGGACTCACTCGCCGACATCCCCTACCTCGCCGTCGAGACGGCCATGTGGACCGCCGGCGCCCTCGTCACCACCCCAGACGACCTCATCGGCTTCACACGGGGGTTGTTCGGCGGCTCGATCATCAGCGAGCGCTCACTCGCCGAGATGACCACCACATCGGACGCCGCTCACGGCCATGGCCTCGGCCTCTTCGACCTCGGCATCGACGACAGAACCGCCTATGGGAACAGCGGCGGCGCTCCCGGCTTTCACGCCAACCTCGCACACGACCCGTCAACGGGGATCACCGCTGTCGTGTTCACCAATTGCCCGTCCTGCCCTGCAGGCGGTCTGGACACCTGGCAGCTGTTGGTTGACCTCCTCGCCATCGCCGCCGCAAGCGCATCTTGACGAGCCGTCAGCAGGGTCGATGTCGACGCGTGTTACCTCATCCTTGCGGACCGCCGATGCAGGAATCGGAGACCCCCAGGCGCGTCATCGCGGCAAGTGCCTGTTGGTCGAGCGCGTCGATCTCGGACGGGGTGCGTTCGATTCCATCGCCGTTGGTGGCCATCACATCGATCAGGCCGGCAGCAACGTCGGCCATCTCGTCCGGTTCGCCGATGGCGAGCATTTCCTCAATCGCGGCATCGCTGATCTCCTGGAACTCGGCCTCGCTCAAATTTGTTTCCGACAGCGCCGCGATCGTCTCGACGCAAGTCTGGTCGAACTCGGAAACCCACTGCGCGAGCGGGATCGAGTCGTCATCATCGCTGCATGCAACCCCGGCGAGCATGAGCGCGCCAAGACCGACGAAGCTCCAGATCGTCCGGCGCGAGGTTGGGTGGTTTCTTCGAGTCACGATTGTCTTCTTTCTGATCGACTTGACACGCCGCCTTGGTGCGCCCATCAAGACAGACGAACAGATGCTCTTGGTGGGTGACACGACCTGACGGCCCGATGTCGGCGGCACTGCCCTTCACGACAGTGCGCCAAGAAATCTCTCCAGCGAGTCACCCGGTAGGGCAGGTCGCTCGTCTGTTTGACTATGAGCGACGTTCACAGCCCTGCCCAATCCGAGAGGAACCGACCCCGTTCGACCGTTGAAGAAGCCACGAGGAAACGGCGCAGAATCGACACGGAACTGATCGCCCTCCCGTGCGGAATCCTGGGGGTGGTAGCCGCCGTCTGGGTGTACTGGCTCATTCTGCCTGGTGTGATCCTTGGGGCGCTCGCCGTCGTGCTTGGTTGGCTCGCTCGCCGCAGCCGGAGCCACGAGGGCAGCAGTGTCGCGATCGCACTCGGCATCACCGCGATCCTGCTCGTACCGTCGGTGCTGTACATCGTCACCGAAGCGGAGAGCTGGGGTCGGGGCTGTGCACTGGATCCGACCCACGATCCACACTGCTGACCAAAATGGCGAACCAAACGAACGGAGGGATCAGGCCGGAATCGTATTGGCCGATGGTGGTAGTCGTGATGATGTTCGGGTGGTGGGCACGGGCAACCCATGGCGTCGGGCTGACCGCCATCATCATGGGCGTGTGGCTGTTGATGGGATCCGTGGCAGGCGCGACATGGATCGTGAACCGCTGGAACCGTTGGTGGGTGTGGGGCGCCGTCGCCGTGGTATTCGTGCTCCTTGCTGCGGGAGCTCTGGAGTTCATCACCATCGCGGAGGAGTTCTAGGTCCCTGCGCTCAGTTCCGGAGGAAGTCTCGGGTCTTCGCCGCGCAGAACCCGATTTCGTCGATCCACGGCGCATGTCCGGCCCGATCGAGGATCTCGAGAGTGGCATTTGGGAGCCGGGCCGCAAACGTCTCCGCTTCGCGCCTGCCGCCATTGGTGTCCTCGTCACCCCACAGCAGGAGCACAGGCATGTGCAGACGCTGCAGTTCCTCGTCGGCGAACAGGAACTCGGGGCTTTCCCCCTTGAGCGAAATGAAGGTGTTGTTGTCCGTCTCGGACTTGAGCGTGCCGGTGTGCTTCATGATTGCGACGGACCAGGCGATCATGTCGTCGTCGAACGTCCCGGACTCGATGGCCCGTTTCATACCCACCTGTTTGAACATCATCTTCACAGCCGAGGCGTTGATCGGCATCCGAACCATCATCGCCTTCAATGGCGCAGGCGACCCGAGCCGCATCATCATCGGCACCTTGGTCATCGGCGTGCCCATCGTCCACGAATACTCGACCACCTTGGTGACCCGATGCGGGTGGGCGATGGCGGCGCGGAAGCCGAAGAACCCGCCCATCGACGAACACGCAATGGCTGCCGAGTCGAGCTCGAGCGCATCGAGAATACCTGGTGTGAGGTCCTCGGCGAAGCACTTGATTCGGCTGGCGACTTGAGCGGGCCGTTCGGGACCGGATCGCTGAGCCCGCAGCCGGGACGGTCGACGAGAATGCAGCGAAACTCGTCCTTCAGGGCGTCAGCCAACAGCACCCAACTCGAACCAGCAACGGCCGCCCCGTGGATGAACACGATGGGCGGGCCTTCACCGATCTCCTGCACGCGCACTTCGTTCCCGGCGGGGAGCTTCACGCGGCGTTCCGAGGGCGTGATGTCGTACTTGGACCACAACGCCTTCTCGGCCGCCACGAACTTGGAGAGATCCTTCGCCACCACCATGGTTTAACGGATCTGCCTCAGAGCATCGCGCGAGATGCCTGACCGGACGGTCGCACCGCGGGTCGCGCCACACGCCGCGGCCGTCGCCGCCAGTGGCAGAACATCAGTCCGTGTCTGAATCGTCATCATCGTCTCCAATCGATCTCGTCATTCAGACAGACGTGTGTGAGCGCTCCGCGGGTGACAACCGAGAAATCTTCTTGAGCGGGTCACCCGAAGCGCGTCATCGTCCGTCTGTCGGAGGAACGGAGCCGGAATGAGGGAGCTGCAATGACGAACGTGATCGAGATCGATGGTCTGCACAAGTCGTATCGAAGACGGAAGGGAACAACGGTCGCCGTCGGCGGGCTGGACCTGACCGTGCCGGAAGGCGGGGTGTACGGCTTCCTCGGGCCCAACGGTTCGGGCAAGACGACCACGATCCGCTGCGTTCTCGGGGCGGGTCCGACGACCGATCGTTGTCGGTCGGGCTCAGGCCCCGAGGGCGGCGAGTGCCAGGATCGGTTCCGCCTTCGTGGCGTGTGCAATCTGGAGGCCGTAGTCGACGAGCTGGAGGCGACGGAGTACGTCGCGGTCCTTCTGGTTGAGGTGTCCGAATCCGTCGGTTGCCTGCCATCGGACGTCATTGCTGACCTGACCGCGGAACCAGCCATCGGTGACCGGCGATGAGTTCAGGCCGCAAACGTTGGATGACTTCGACGTCGGCATGTCACCCGGTCGGCGCACCTATCCGTCTGTAGGGGTGAGACCAGTCGAATTGAAGGGATGGACAGGATGAGACGAGCACTTGCGATGGTGGTAGCCGGGGCATTCTTGATCGCGGCGTGCGGGAGCGACAGCGAGCAACTCTCCGAGGAGGAGTTCCTCGCCGCGGCCAACGAGATCTGCGAAGTGGGGAACGAGGAGGTGGTCCAGCTCTTCGAGGAACTCGAACCGCTCGTCGAGGACCTCTACGCGACAGCGGCAACCGAGGAGGAGGTCCAGCAGTTCTTCCAAGACGAGGGGGGGAAGGTCCGCGACGCCTTCGTGAGCAACGTGCAGGGCCAGGTTTCTGACGTTCGCGATCTGAACGGCCCCGATGACCTCGAAGAGGAACTCGAACCGCTCCTCGACCAGCTTTCCGACGAAGTTGACGCGCTGTCCGAGCTCAGCGTCGAGGAGTTCTTCGAGGGTGAATGGGAAGCTGGGTTCAATGAGATCAACTCCCAGATCCAGGCGCTGGGCCTGACGACCTGCGCCGAGGACGCGGCGTAACGCTCGTCCGAGGGCTGGCCGGTCTGCTCAACGATTGTCTTACCGCGGGACTCAGAGCGGACATCGTGACGATCAATGTCGAATCGACTCGACTTACGACGACCCTGCGGCCCTCGTTGCACGATGGCCAGCATCGGAAGCTGTGACGCGTCGTGCCTGGCCACCTCCATAGCTCGCAACCGATCAGAACATCGCGAGCTACAAGGGCGCGCGACCGTCCGCTAACGGCACGTTCGATCGGGTAGACCCGCTCAGATCATGCGAGCGCGTCCGACGATGGTCGATGCACTCTCCACTGTCGGCAATGTGCGCCTTCGATCGCCGCCGGCCTGAACACTCTGAGCGCCCCTAGCGGTTGCGAGCCAGGCAGACTGTCGCCGATGTGGCGAGAGCGGATTGCAGAGTTGACGAACGATGCCGAGTTTGCGGAACCGGCCGACCTGGAGATGGTGGCTAGGGCGCAGAGCCAGCTTGGAGGCGAGCTTCCCGCATCGTTGGTCGAGCTGCTGCTCGAAGCCAACGGTGTGAGCGGCGAATACGACCTCGGCCTCGTTTGGCCGCTGGCGCGAATCATTGAGGACAACCTGAGCTTCCGATCGAACCCGGACTTCGCCGAGCTCTACATGCCATTCAGCCCTCTGCTCTTCTTTGCAGACGCCGGCAATGGCGACCAATTTGCGTTCGTCCAGACGCCGCGCCGAGACGATGTGTTCGTGTGGAACCATGAGGACGACAGCCGTACGTGGGTCGCCGGGAGCCTCGACGAATACCTTCAGCGGTGGCTTGACGGGACACTTCGAATCTGACCCGTTCAGGTATTCCCGTTCACCGTGCGCCGTCGCGCTGCATTACTGCCCAGTTCCTAGCTCGGCTTGCTGAACAAGCGCTCAGAACAACACGAGACCAAACTCGATCAGACCACTCTGTATCGGCACATTCGATCGCTACTCCTGCTCCATATCAGCGAGGACGGCGGCGATGTCCTGAGCATCAGCGAGCAGGCGGACGACGTCAACGCGATCGCCGCTGTCGAAGTAGAACCAGCCGCACGGGAAGTTTGGGATGCGGCGGACACGCAGCCCGTCGATTCCGCACAACTCGCCCACGCGCGGCGATCCGGCGCCGGGCATCCGTGCGATCGCATCCAGCGCGGTCATCGCTGCATCGAAGAATCGTTCGCCGAGGTCGGAGCCGCCCTCATCTCGGTAGTAGTGGCTTCGTTCGACGAGATCGACTTCGGCTTGCGGGCGAAGATTCGGGCGCGTCACGCGTCAGCGTCGAGTGCCCGCTCGCGCAGCTCGGCAATCACGTCATCGGTTGCTTCGCGACCTTCGCCCGATGCGAGCCCGTCAGCAATGAGATCGCGGAGGCGTTGAGCTGCCTGCTCGTGCTGGTCACGGCGAATCAGCTCGCGCAGGTACTCACTCGTGTTGCCGTAGCGTCCGTCGCTGACACGCGCGTCGATGTAGTCGCGCATGTTCTCAGGGAGTGCGAAGCTCATCGTGTTGCGACTCATGAATTCATTCTGCTCGTGCTATCAACAGTTGTCAACACCGCTCAGAACAACGACCGATCAAGCACCCCCAACCAGCGCGAGAACGGCACGTACGCGGGCGCTTATCCGCTCGAGATCGTGCAGCGTCACGAGTCGACGTCCATCGGCAAGGCACCGATCGTCGTGCCGGATTCCGGACGGGTCTGTGGCCGTCGGCGTGCAGCGAATATGGAGCACGGCATAAGGGCCGGTACCGAGTGGTCCGACCGCCGCTGTTCTCGTGGACGTGGGCGGGATGGGCCTTGCGTCGTTGGCCAGGCCAGTTGCGCGTGCCCGGTATCCCGGGGGCGTTGCGGCGCGAACGCTGGCGGGGGATCTGTTGCGTTGGTCGTGAGGGCTACCGGGAGCTGGCCATCGCTCGTTCGACTGCAGCGACCATGATGCCGGGGCCGTCCTCGTCGGCTATCGCGATTGACAGTTCGCGTGCCGCCCGGGTGGTGTCATCTCCGAGGACGGAGTCGACGCTGCTCGCGATCTGGCCGACGTTTCGGGCGAGGGTGCCAGCGCCGAGCTTGGTGACCTGTCGGCCGTGCCAGAACTGGTCCCATAGCTGGGGGTGGATCACGATCGGAATCCCCGCTGCAAGTGAGGCTGCGACGCTTCCGAGCGCCCCGGACAGCACGGCCGCTCTGCACCGTGGCAACACCTTCGTGAGGGGCGCAAACGGCACCACCCCAGGTTGTCCGGCGAGCGCAGCGGCGTTTGCTTCGTTGCCGGCCAGCACGATTGACCGCAGCCCGCGTGCTGCGAGATCTGTGCGGATCCGAGCAAACCGAGCTGCGGCGTCCGTCGCTGCCGACGTGCCGAGCGTGACCAGAACGGGTGGCGCGCCGTCGTCGATGTAGGTGTCGAGTTCGGCGGGAATCTCGGCGTCGGGGGGACCGTCCCAGATCGAGAATCCGGCCACCGTGACGGGCGGCCAGTCATCGGCCGGTGGCGCGTAGCGGGACGATGTGAGCATCACGGTTTCGACTGCATCCCGGTACGCCGAGACCGCAGCTCCGTCTCGTGTCGGCATCCCGGTGCGTCGTCGGAGGTCATTGATCTCGGCTTCGGGGAACGCCAGCTTCCCGAATAGGTCGTAGGCCTTCCAGGCGTACCGGTTCACGACACGTGGCGCCTGGAATCCGTACGGCATCGAAGGTGTCCATCGCTCGGTCGGCAGCAGCATGGGAAAGAGGTGGCCTACAACGCCGGGGACGTCCGCTTCGTAGGCCAACGGGAGCGAGATCATCGCGACCGCTGGATGGGTCCCCAGCACATCGGCCGCCTTGAGAGCCTTCGCGATCGATTCCTCGACGGCGGCGGGGTCATCGAGATAGGAACGCTTCAGCCAGTACTTGGCGAGGCGTGGTGTGTTCACCAGCGGGTGTCGCATCAACCGTGTGTGCTCGGGGTCGGCATGCATTGACGCCGCCGAGAAGTCCAAGCCGTAGTGATGATGGACGAACGGCTCGGCAGCCAGGATGGAACCGAACCCGGCCGGAGCAACAAAGGTCACGGAGTGGCCCGCTTCCACGAGACGACGCCCGATGGGAATGTACGGCGCTACGTCTCCGAGGTAGGCAGCCGAGGTGATGACGACCCTGCCCATCGTCTGAGGATACGCCGGTCCGACCGGCTTGCAGGCCCGCCCGGTAACCGAAGTCGCACGCCTTCGCACCAACGGAGGCCGCTCGATAATCACGGCTCTCTCAACAGCGATCAACCCGAGGGATATCGGCACTTTCCGGAGGGTGACCACGCGCTGGGACCCGCTCATAATGGCGATCACGAACGCTCGTCATCGCGCCGGCGGTCCTGGCGTCGTCGCTGGCTATCTGAAGATCCATTCGATCGTCTCGCCACGGCGGGGG
>Ga0209013_10002015_pt1 | contig 18630 bp, 14 predicted proteins | sample Cruoilmetagenom2_FD_187291 | JGI IMG/M metagenome (GOLD analysis project Ga0209013, IMG submission 187291) | Oil polluted marine microbial communities from Coal Oil Point, Santa Barbara, California, USA - Sample 2 (SPAdes) (version 2) | ecosystem: Environmental > Aquatic > Marine > Oil seeps ...
ACAGATCAAAAGGAATATCAAGATAATGATCAATGAAGTTCCTGTTCTGTTCCGGGTCAAGGACCTCGAGCAGAACCGAGGCGGGATCTCCCCGGAAATCCTGGCCTATCTTGTCGATCTCATCGAGCATAAAACAGGGATTGGTCACCCCGATCCGCTTGATCTCGCTGATAATGCGGCCGGGCATGGCACCGACATAGGTCCTGCGGTGACCGCGGATTTCCGCCTCATCGCGCAGCCCCGCCATGGACAGGCGAATAAATTCCCGGCCGAGCGATGTGGCCACGGACTGGCCAATGGAGGTCTTGCCGGTGCCGGGAGGACCTGCAAAACAGAGGACAGGGCCCTGACTTATCTGCAACTTTTTCTGCTTGTGCAGCACTTCCTCAACAGTGTCTTTCAGTTCATCGAGCTTAACCGGCTTGGCCAGGTAATGGGTCGCCCCCTTTCGTATGGCGTCAACGGCATTGGAGACCGTTGCATAACCGGTGACCATAATCACATTGGTCTCAGGAGAGAGCTTGGCGACCTTTTCAATCAGGGTGAGACCATCCATCTTATCCATTTTCAGGTCGGTTATCACCACATCAATATGATCACTTCGCTCAACCTGCTCAAGGGCTTCAACCCCGTTGCCGGCAACCTGCACTGCATGACCCAGGCCCTTGAAGTAAAGCTGCAGGTTGTCACGGGCAACCTGTTCATCATCAACGATCAGTATTCTTGACTTCTCCAGTTTCTTTAAGGTCTTGGCGGCGAGAAATTCCAGCACACGCTCTTTGACCGCCTCAAGCCCGTAATGGTGCGAGGCCATGATGGATTCAGCCCGTCCGAGATCAAGATTATCCTTGGTCTCTTTAAACCATGGCAGGGAGAGAAGCAGTTCAATATAGTTTATTCCTATGGAAAACTCGGCGGCAACCGGATCAGTTTTTTCAAGACGATCAAGTTCATCGGTCACCTGCTTGGCAACGTACGGCGGCAGATCGGTATCAGCGACTCTGGCCCTCAGGTCGGAAAGCTGGCGGGAGTTGAGCGTTTCACCGGATCCGGACTGTTTGGGCTCTGGTTCTTTTTTTGAAAAAAAACTCATTGTCTCTCTCAATTTGAAGAAGAGTAGATCTACTCTCAAAACTTTACGTGAAAAAAAGTTCCCCGGCCATGAAAAAACAGCACAGTTTTTCCACGGCCGAAGAACGGGGCATTAATGACAGTCATAGGGCTGAATGAGAATTTCAGCCGGAATTCCCAGATAATCATGCAGGTTGCGTATCATCCGCAGGGAAAGCGGTTTCCGGCGCTTGAGCACGGAACATACGTTACCGGAGCTGCCGATATACACCTTCATATCCTTGTTACGCAGGCCGCGCTCAGACATGACCTCTTTTAAATAATCAATAGGATCAGGTAATCTTTTATTGACCGATTTTGCTGAACGCGAAACCGATCTTATCATTCGGTCCACAGGGCTCTGATCCATTCCCATAGCAAAGCTTTCCGCCTGGTTCATCACCTCTGTCGGTATTGCGTATTCCATAACGCGCCTCCATTAAAATAAACGACTGTTGATAAAAATATGAGCATAAATACTTGCTGCATACCCCAGGGCCACAACCGGGGTCCATTTCAAATGGGCACCAAAGGTATAGGTACCGCGTGCGGTTCCCATCAGGGCCACACCAGCAGCCGAGCCGATGGAGAGCAGACTGCCGCCGACACCTGCAGTCAGGGTGACCAGCAGCCACTGGCCAAGGGACATGGATGGATCCATGGTCAGGACGGCAAACATGACCGGGATATTATCGACAATGGCCGAGAGAACACCAACCAGCACATTGGCGTAGGTTGCTCCCAGGCCGTCGTACATCTGGTGGGAAACCATAGCCAGATAACCGAACTGGGAAAGACCGCCGACACAGAGAATAACGCCGTAGAAGAAGAGAAGAGTATCCCACTCAGCCCGGGCCACCCTTTTAAATACATCAAAGGGGTCGTCAGTGGTAGTTACAGAGATTCCCAGGGGTTTGTCATATTCATAGGCCCGTTTTTCTCTTATCTTGATGTAGTAGGAGAAAAATCCCAGGTAGGAGAGGCCGAGCATCATGCCGGCTGCCGGGGGCAGATCAAGAAAATTATGAAAGGATACCGCAGTAACAATGGTCATCAGAAAAAGAAAGATGATACGTTTGGCACCAAATTTCATATGAACCGTCTCTTCCATAGCCTCGGGAACGTCCTTCGAGACAACCATGCTCATGATGGCGGCAGGAATCAACCAGTTAAGCAAGGCAGGAAAAAAGAGGAGGAAAAACTGGCCAAAGCTTGCCTGTCCCTTCTGCCATACCATCAGGGTGGTAATATCACCAAAGGGGGAAAAGGCACCGCCTGCATTGGCCCCGACGACAATATTGATACAGGCCAGGGCGACAAATTTTTTATTGTCCTTGGCAACGGCCATGACAACAGCACCCATCAATAGTGCCGTGGTCAGGTTGTCGGCAATCGGCGAGATAAGAAAGGCAAGAAGTCCGGTAATCCAAAAGACAATACGTAGAGAAAACCCCCTGGAGACCAGCCAGGAACGAAGGGCCTGAAAGACATTACGCTCATCCATGGAGTTAATATAGGTCATGGCACAGAGCAGAAAAAGCAATAACTCTGCATACTCGCTGATGTTGTGCATAATTGCGTGATGTGCTTCTTCTGCGGGAATGCCCACCTGACGGTACGTAACGGCAAGAAGAATCCAGATCAAGCCGGCGGCCATCATCACCGGCTTGCTCTTACGCAGATGTGTCTGCTCTTCGAAGATAACAAGCACATAGGCCAGCACAAAAAGTGCCAGCGCCGCATAACCAAAGGTTGTACTTGTCAGGCTCGCCATTGTTTCTCCGCCGCCATGCTCGGCAGCCAGGACCTGACCTGCACTGCCCAACAGGGCAATACAGAGTGTTAGAAAGATCTTCATTTTATATATCCTTATATTTATAATCTGTATGAATCTATATTATTTTCTACTTATACATGAAATTCAAAAGTACCTGACAACCTATTTAATCCAATCATTTTAATGTAGGAGACCAGAGGACTGGGCTCCACAAGGATTGTCAAGGGACAGCAGAAATTTATAGGTCGTTCAAAATCATTTCCCTGGCTTACGGAAAAGATATTCCAGCCGATTTTCACCGGCTGGAATATCTTTTATCCATAATCAACCTAAATTCCATAAAACACGGAAATTGCAGCCATCATAACCACCAGGTAGAGAATGGTCATCCCTGCCCCGGCCCGGAAATAATCTTTCGTTTTGTATCCTCCCGGACGCATGATCAGGGCGTTGACCTGATGAGTGGGCAGGACAAAGGTATTTGAACAGGCCACCGCTACCACCAAGGCAGCTATCCGGGGATCAGCCCCGGCAGCACCTGCCATATTCATGGCCAGGGGAACCATCAGCACCGTGGCACCGACATTGGAGGCAACCAGGGTGAAAAATGAGGTCAGGATAGCAATAACGGTCAGAAGAATCAGCGGTGAAACGGTTCCCAATCCCCCCATGATCGTTTCGGCAATGAGTTTGGCCGCTCCTGTTTTTTCAAAGGCAATACCCAAGGGAATAAGGCCGCCAAGCAAAAAGACGGTCATCCAGTCAACTGAATCATAGGCCTCATCAATGGAGAGCACATTGGTCAGCACCATACCCATTGCCCCTGTTAGCAGGGCAATGGAGAGCTGGACATGAAAACCAAGGATCATGATCAGGGCAAGGATCAGGCTGCCCACGGCAAACTTGACCTTATCAGTACGGAGAATTTCACCCTGCACCTCTTCCGTAAAGGCCAGATCTGTTCTTTCCTTCAAGTAATGAAAGTTTTCCCATGGGCCCTGCAGCAGGAGAGCATCACCGGCTCGCAGGGGCATGGTCGAGATGGAACCGACAAAGGTTTTGTCTTCCCGAAAGACGGCCAGCGGAGTGACACCATTCTTTTTCCGGAACGAAAAGGAACGAAGCGTGCTGCCCACCAGCTCGGACCTGGGTGTAATGATCGTTTCCATGATACCGGCATTGTTTGGAGAATAGCTTTCGGCAAAGACCTCAAGATCTTCCTTCACCTGCCAGCCGAATGACTGCACCATTTTTGCAACCAGGTCGGGGGGGCCTTCAACGATGATGGTGTCTCCCCCCTCAAGGGTATCGGCATAGTCGGGAGCAGTAGTTGTTGTGCCTCCTTTGGAGCTGATGCCGAGGATCGTGGTAAAGAATATCGGACGAATTTCCAATTCTTCAAGTGTCTGAGGTCCCCCAAAGGATTCAGGAACCTCAATTTCAAAAAGATTACCTATGTCATGGTAGGTTCTCTCCAGTTCCTGGGACATGGGACCGCTACCGGCTTCATCACCCGATCCAGAGGGAAGGATAAAGCGGCCAAACAGAACAAAATAGATCAGGGCAGCAACAATGAGGGCCAGACCAATGGGGGTCACGGAAAACAGGCCAAAGGGTTCAACATTTGGATCTGAAATTTTCATCACGTCATTCATAAGAATGAGCGGACTTGATCCGATCAGGGTAATGCAGCCGCCGATAATGGCACAAAACCCCATGGGCATCAGGATTCGCGAGACCGGGATATTGGTCTGGCGGCAGATACGCTTGGCAGCAGGCATAAACAGGGCGGCCGCACCGATATTCTGCATGAAACTTGATATAAAGGCCACGGTGCCGGAGATCAGGATCATGATCCTGCTTTCGCTCTTGCCGGCAAACTTGAGCAAAACCCGGGCCAGGGAATTCATGGCCCCGGTCTTATCCAGACCTGCACCGATAATAATAACGGCAATAATTGAAACAACAGCATTACTTGACAGCCCGCTGATAGCCTCTTTAGGCGTAACAAGCCCCAGCAGCGGCAAAATTATCATCATGATGATGCCGACCACGTCGACACGCACCCATTCAAAAATAAACAGTAGAATCGCCAGGACCAGCACGGCCATGACAAGTATTACAGGTAACGTCATTTTTTTTAATCCTCTTTTAATAACTGATGAACAAGACTTTCATACTATCTAAAACGGAATATCAACTCAGGTCTGCAGAATTGGCGGACCTGTCGCATAATGGTAACCAGGCCTGGCGGCCGGGTGGAGCCTCTCACCTCTGTTCATTTTCACTGTTATCTCCTTCATCACTCCCCTCCTGAAATAAAATGCCGGACCCTTATGTTGTCAAACTTGATGCTGACCTCTTTATGACCGGTCAATCAACTAATAATGAATAGATTGCAAAGTTGTTGTGCAACCCGTATGCCGTTTTTGGTGGAACAGAAGGAAAACCTGTACCGGTATCTCTTAGCCTCACCTGTCAGGTAATGACAAAGCAGGTGAACAGAGGATAACAGGTCGCTGTTGCAGGATGTAACAGCGAACGGAGATAAGGAGAGAGGGGGGTGTTGCAAAAAAGAAAATTCAGAAAAAACAAATAAAATAGCGGGGTAACCACCACTAAAACTAACAATTTGTTGCATGTTGCAACATTACATATTGCAACAATGTTTCAGATGTGCAACACTACCAGCGGCCAGCGCAGTCGGATATTACATAAAAACAACGCGCCTTGAGCCCCCGAAGGCTCACTTCATTTGCTTACCCTGAACAGTTACACTCCGAGCTGAATGGATACAAAACAACATCGATCATCTATCTTTCCAGCACTTGGCCTTAAATTTGCTTTAGATAATGGGCAACATGCAATTTACCAAAAACAAACGATAGTAAGGCAGCAACTATGGAGAACACACCTTTTCCAAAATTCATATCTTTATCTGATCCAATTAAGAGAAAAAAGAGATGATCGCTTTAAATCTTCGCCAGAAAATGATTGGCTGCTTCTGCCTGCACCTGTTTTTTTATATTATTGTCGGGGTAACTTTTCTAAAAGATTTCAGCATGTTCCATGACGACGTTACTCTGTTGATGCATGCCGGCAATCTCAGCAATATCTGCCTTGAGATCAGGCGCTATGAAAAAAACTTCATCATTCGCCATGACAATGAAGATTATAACAAAGTACTTGAGTATATAGATGAAGCGCAGAAAACGGTCCCCGAGGTGATGGACGATTTAAAGATCATGCCGTTTCCTGCCCACCTGCTGAATCTTACAGAGAAACTCAAATTATACAGAGAGAGTTTCCTGGAAGATAAAAAACAATGCAGTTCTCTGAAATATGGTGCCAACTGCCCTGCACGGGAGCGACTACGCGGTCTGGGGCAGGATCTTGTAACGATCACCGAAGATCTTGTTCTGTTCGAACAGGACAAGATGACCGACTTCATAGAAAACTTCAAAACTCTCGTCCTGGAAACATCCGCTTTCCTAGTTTTACTTTCAATCTTCACCATTCTCCTCCTGTACAGAGCAATAGTAATTCCCTTAAAATCAGTGGAGCACGCCGCAATTGCAATTGCCAACGGAACGTTTTCCCGGCTGCCGGTTGATAACAAAAAAGGAGAGGTCCGTAGTGTACTGCGGGCCTTTAATAAAATGTCAAACGACTTGGAAGAGCAGCAGGAGCAGCTCTTTCAGGCAAAAAAACTCTCTTCAATCGGCACCCTGGCCTCTGGAACAGCACACCAGATAAACAATCCGCTCAACAATATTTCCACATCCTGCCAACTGGCCATTTCTGAGCTTGACCCTGAACAAAACCCGTTAGTGGCAAAAATGCTGGAGACCATTAACCAGGAAACCCAGCGGGCCGGAGAAATTGTCCGCGGCCTGCTGGAATTCTCCAGGGCACAGACCTTCTCGCTCCAGCCCTATCAACTTGCAGAAGTTATAAACAAGGTGAAGCAGCTTGTTGCCGGCGAAATTCCATCGGGCACTACCCTTGATATCGATATTCCAGAAAATATAATCCTCTTTATTGATGTGCAGAAAATGGTTGAAGCCCTGCTGAATTTGACTATCAATGCAATCCAGGCCATCCCTGAACCACCCGGGACTGTCTTCATCGGCGCAGAAAAGGACACGGATGGAAAAAATGCCGTTATAACCGTCTCCGATACGGGTACAGGCATCGCCAAAGAGCATCTGCAAAAAATATTTGATCCGTTTTTTACAACTAAAAATGCTGAAAACGGGACCGGCTTGGGACTGGCTGTTGTTTACGGGATCATAAAAAAACAAAACGGTTCAACCCGGGTAGAATCGGAACTGGGGAAAGGAACCCGTTTCATCATCACCCTGCCGCTCTATTCTGAACCTGAAAAATCAAATTCTCTCGGCTAGAGCAAATATCCAGGAATTACCATGCCTAAAAATAGTACTATCACCATCCTGCTGGTTGACGACGAAGTCATAAATATCCAAAATGTCGGCCATTTTCTCGCACAACAGGGCTTCCAGGTAACGACGGCTGCAAGTGGCACCGAGGCTCTTGGCCAATTGAATCAGTCCCACTTTGACCTGGTCATAACGGACCTTAAAATGGGCGATATTGATGGCGTTCAGGTTATGAAAACAGCCAAGGAGCTCTATCCCGATATTGAAGTAATCATCGTCACCGGTTATGCAACTGTGAACTCGGCTGTAGATGCCATGGCCCAGGGGGCATTCTACTATCTCCCCAAGCCGATCAAACTCAAGGAACTACACGCACTCGTCCTGAGGGCCATGGAAAAAACAATGCTGCGACGGGAGGTCAATCGTCTCAAAAAACGTATCAAGGCCCAACAGGGAACAACCCAGTTCATCGGCCAGAACCCCGAAATACTCAAGTTGAAAGACTCCATTGCCCAGTTTGCCCAGCTTGACTGCAACATCCTGATCACCGGTGAAACAGGAACCGGCAAGGAGTTGGTGGCCAGAACCATTTATGAGCTGAGCCCCAGGGCCGACGAACGTTTTCTTCCCATCAACTGTGGTGCAATGACTGAAGAATTGATGGTAAACGAACTGTTCGGCCATGAAAAAGATGCCTACACCGATGCCGGCGGGAAACGGGATGGTCTTCTTGAATCAGCCAACGGCGGGGTGGTCCTTTTTGATGAGATAGGTGAAATGCCGCTTAGCATGCAGGTCAAACTGTTGCGGGTACTGCAGGAGAAAAAAATAATCAGAGTGGGAGGCACCCGGGAAATTCCAATAGATGTCCGTATCCTGGCTGCCACAAACCGGGATCTGCAGGAAGAGGTGGAAAAAGGGACTTTTCGCCAGGATTTATATTATCGCCTCAATGTCGTCCAGATCCATATCCCGCCGCTGCGGGACAGAAAAGACGATATTCCTCTGCTGGTCAACTATTTCCTGGCCAAATATTCCAAGCCCGATGGAACGGTAAAAGGCATTTCCCAAGATGCACTGGGCCGCCTTCAGAACTATGACTTCCCGGGCAATGCACGGGAACTTGAGAACATCGTTGAACGTTCGCTGGCCCTGTGTGACAATTCCGAGATAAAACCGCATCATCTTCCGGCAAATCTTTCCAGCACGCCACATATCCAGTTGCCGGAAATCCAGACAGCCAGACCAAACAGAAGTCTTGAAGAAAACGAGCGCGAATATATCCTTTCTGTCCTGAAAAGCGTTGACGGCAATAAAACCAAAGCCGCCAAAATCATCGGTATTGACAGGGTATCTCTCTGGCGAAAACTGAAAAAATACAAAAGCCAGGAATTAGGTTAGGTGCGCGATGACAGCCCCCCTCAACAGAACTTTGTTATAAAATCAATAAATTACCCCCTTTCCAGTACCGCCTTCCTATTTTTTGCCATAATAATAATTATGCTGGTACTCATAAGCCCCAAACACCTTATCATCCAACACATTTGATTTGTAGGCATTAAAAACAACAGCGATAATTTTGTCACGGCCGATCAACTCCACAAGTGACTTAATATGTTCGCGCCGGCCAGCTCCCCACCTGACAACCAGTACTACACCATCAACATATTTAGCCAGTATCGCCGTCTCCGAGGCTGCCTGAAGAGGTGGACTGTCAAAGAAAACAACACGATCATCATAACGACTGCCCAACTCCTGGATAAGCTGCTCCATCATTCCTGAACCAAGAAGTTCAGCCGGATTCACAGGAGGTACGCCGGCAGGGAGAATACGGAGTTGATCCACCCCAACCTCTGTTATCAGGCTACTCAGGTCCTCATTATCCCTTAAATAATTCACCAGGCCCCGTTCATTGGATAGCCCGAAAATTTTTGCCAGAGAAGGTTTGCGCAGGTCGCAATCCACCAGTAAACCTTGATGGTCCAAGCCCTGGGCACATGATATGCCAAGATTGGCGCAGATAAAACTCTTCCCCTCACCGGGGGTGGCGGAAGTAACCAGCACGTTCCTTAATGGTTTACCGGATTCAGGGTGTAATATCCTGGTGCGCAAGGTACGAAAGCTTTCAGACACCGAGCTGGTAACAGCTGTAGCCAGCACTAAACGCTCATCCCAGTCACCGCGCTCCAACATCACAGGGATTGTTTTTTTCCGTTTGCGGCTAGGCTGTCGGGGAATCTTTTCTTTTTTAACTTTTGCAACAGGTTGCTGTTCAGCTGAGACAGGAGCAGTCTCGCGACTAACGGTCGCCTCTTCGCCTGCCTTCTTTAATGCATTAAAAACCTTACCCACGTTATCCTCCAAAATACCCTGACAGTTGATGAATGTGCCGCAGCCAGTTGTCAGGCAAAAAGGCACCAAGTGGTGAATAGGGACGAGTTTTCGGCAACAGTTCACATAACAGGAGCAGAGCGGCTAACAGCACGACAAACAGGCATATTTTCCCCGGAGAAAAAAGGCTAGGCGCATGTTTGAGCTCTGCGGCCAAAGGCAGTTGATTTTTTTCACCGGGAAATTGGAGCTCCTGTACGCACTCCCTGATCATTTCAGCATTAATTATGGGTTCGCCCTGTGAGAAACCGGACAATAAAGCATGGTCACACACAATATTGATGAGCCTTGGCGTCCCCTTGCTGGCCTGATAAACTAAGGAAACAGCATCTTCGGAAAAAATATTAAAATGGCTGGCCCCAGCCTGTCGTAACCGGTAAAGGATGTATTGGTTGGTCTCCTCCCGGGAAAACGGCTTCAGATGGAATCGTATTCCCACCCGTTGACGAAGTGGCAACAGTCGTTCACTGCTCATCAACGTGTTCAACTCAGGCTGTCCGACCAGGAAAATTGACAGCACATCCTGCCCCTCTGCGTCCTGATTCGATAGCAGACGAATCTCCTCCAGCAGATCCTCATTCAACACATGGGCCTCATCGATGATGAGCAGAACCCGTCCGCCATCTTTACCGCATTTCTTGATAAACTCAGCAAACTCAATCAGAAAAAAGGCCTTGTTCTGTTGCCAGGGAAGACCAAACTTCCGTGCCAGCAAAGAAAAAAATTCATCCCTTGTCAAGGTGGGGTTATTGACCAGGCACAGCTTAACCTCCATCTCAAGGGAATGGACCAGGGCCTGCAACAGAGTTGTTTTCCCTGTCCCCACGTCGCCGGTCAACACAAGAAACCCCTTCTTGCCCACCACGCCATAACGGAGAATCGCCAGGGCTTCCTGGTGAGAATCACTCATGTACACCACATCCGGATCCGGTGTCAGATCAAAGGGGGACGATGAAAAACCGTAATATTTTTTATACATGACTAATAGTCAACAGAGTCGTTTGAACACAATTACATCCCGGCATCTCTACTTCTCCAGGGGAATTCATACTCCACAAGGTGACACCTCAGAGGATTATCCGTCCCTGGAGCCAGAAATAGGCAAGGGCGGCCAGCAACAATCCACTGTACAGCAAAAACCCAATCGACCAGAAAACCATCTTCAATCGTTTCTTGCCGGCCTCATCATGTCCTTCAAGATACGGGATGGAGCTGACAACCGGGATATCAAGGTAACTTTCCAGCTCCGAGGCATCCTTAAAGGACGTATCGACAAAATCCATTGCAAACACCAGGCAGGCTCCGATGCCCAGACCTGTCCCAACTGCAATCAGGATCATCCGCAAAAAATTTGGTTTATACGGTTTGTCCGGAAAACGGGCCGAATCAACTATCTTGAACTTACTGCCTTTCTGTTTACGCTCCAGGTGTTCCACCGAAGATGCCTGCAGGTTCTGCGACACAAGATAATCATAATTCCGGCGCAGCTCATCATAATCACGGGTAAGCGCGTTCCACTCAGCTTCCCGGACCGGGGCGGAGGCAATCCACTTCTCGTATTGTTCAAACTCGGAACGAATTGTTTCCTGGTCAGTCTTTAATTTTTTAATATTAAGTGATATTTCCTTTAGCTGAATCTGTAACTGGCCAATCTGCGGGTCCTGTACCTGCCCATATTTTTTTATTCCGGCAGGCGGTTTTTCTCCCCCAAGCTCAGCCTCAATCTTTGCAATCAACTGCCTGGTACGCCGTATCTCCGGATGTTTATCCGTATATTTGATCTGTAACGCTTCAAGATGCCTGTTTAGTTGCTGCAAACGCTGCCAGGGCGTAATCGCCTGCCCATTTCGGGCTGCGGAAGACTGCTGCGAACTCACGGCTCCGGTACTGCTGCCCATGGCACTGACAAGACGTTTTCGCAGATTGATCTGTTCCTGGACCATCACCTTGGTCCGCTCAAGATCCTGAATCGAATCCTGCACGCCCTGATACTGTCCATGCAGAGAATTGAGGCGGTGGAGATTACTGTCCCGCTGCGCCGGCATTTCATTATAATATTTTAATTTATAATCCCGCATAACCTGTTCTTTTTTATCCAGAACGGTTTTGGCCAGATCAAGCTCATCCCGGGTATACTTGGAGGTTTCGGTGGCCCGGGCTTCACGGTATTTCAAATTCTCTTCGATAAATTTTGCGGCAAGGGCATTGGTCACTTTCATAACATTGTCCTGCTCCCCCCCCTCGAAAGAAACGGTGAAAGTATCACCACGGGGAGAGGGGCTGATCTTGATATGCCTGCGCATCGAATCAATGACATCTTCAATGGGCAGACGTTGCCTGGCCTCCGGGTACAGGTTAAACTGCTTAATAATGTCTTCAAGGTTGTTGCGACTGATTACAACATTACTCAGGGTCGAAATCGTATCCCGCAACCGTTGGTTGTCCTGTTCCGGAGCCATGCGGGCAGGGTTAATCTGCTGTCGCTCGTAACTGAGCAGAGACTCGCACTTATAAACCTTGGGCATGCGCAGGTATAATGCCAAGCCCACTGTCATTGCAACAAGCAGACAGGCAACAATGAGCTTCCAGTGAAAAACGAAGAGATCTAAATATTTCTTTATCTGTTGACGCTGCGGGTTTTCCATGATTTAATTTTATTAAATTAAAATACTAAAAGAGTAAACATATCCGTACGTTCTCAGAAATTGCTGACAATGAACAAAACCTGTATCATCGGCGATATCCATGGTTGTTTCAACGCACTGGTTGCCCTGCTCGCAGAGGTTGAAAACCGCTCCGACACAATCGTATTTCTTGGTGATTATATTGACCGGGGGCCGGACTCAAAAAAAGTTGTCGAACTGATTCTGCAGCTAAAAAAGGATCGGCGGCATGTCATCACCCTGCTTGGCAATCATGAATATATGCTGCTTAACTATCTTGCCGGCCAGGACGATTCCATTTTTTTACAGGTCGGTGGCAGAGAGACATTACTAAGCTACGGCCTGTCGGCGAACATTTCTCAGGCGGAGGCGCAGGCACACATTCCCCGGCGACACCTATCCTTTCTGCAAGACTTACCGTTACTCTGGGAAGATCAGCATGGCATTTATGTCCATGCCGGACTGCAACCCGGCATTCATCTCAGCCGGCAGACCAGTGACTGGTGCCTCTGGATCAGGGACGATTTTATCCGCTCCTCCTATAACTTCGGCAAACCGGTTGTCTTCGGACACACGGTATTTAAGAAACCCCTTGTCCAGAAGAATAAAATCGGCATTGATACCGGTGCCGTGTACGGACGGAAGCTGACCGCCCTGCTCCTTCCGGACATGGAATTTGTTTCCGTCCCCGGTGAGCTAAAACGTCCATACCCGATACCATTTTAACATGTTATAACATCTGGTTACAAAACACAAACTGTGTTTTCAGAGGTCACCTTCGCAAAAAGGCAGGACTTCGGCAATGGTCTGCGCCCCAACCACTATCATCAACAAACGATCCAGACCAAGGGCTATTCCGGCACAATCGGGCAGGTCGGCAAGGGCCTGCAGGAACTTTTCCGGCATGACCGGATTTGCCTTCCTCTTCTCTTCCCTGTCGATCTCACGGCTGAAGCGCTGCCGCTGGAGGGCGGCATCGGTCAGCTCGGAAAAGCCGTTGGCAAGCTCCACTCCGCCGATATAGAGCTCAAAACGTTCCGCCACCTCCGGATTTTCTTTCTTGGGACGTGCCAGTGAGGCAAGGGAAATCGGGTAATCGTAGAGAAAGACCGGTCGCTGCCAGCCAAGCTTTGGTTCAACGCTTTCCACCAGAATCTCATCAAACATTCCCCTGTCCGCAGCCTCAGCAGCAGACACCCCGCCATAACGGTGGAAGGCATCTTCAACGGTCATGCGCTGCCAGGGAGAGGCCAGGGAAATCTCTTTGCCGGCCCACAGAACCGATATGCCCTCCCCCGTATCTTCCCCGGCCGCTGATTGCAGCGCTACCGCACGGATCATCTCCTCACATTCAGCCATGAGTTCCACATAGCTCCAGCCGGTACGATACCACTCAAGCATGGTAAACTCTTCCTGGTGCAACCGCCCCCTCTCACCCCGGCGGAAACAGTGACAGATCTGGAACAACTGTGAACAACCCCGGGCCAGCAACCGTTTCATGCACAGTTCAGGCGAGGTCTGCAGGAACCAGTCTTCGGACTGTATCGGGATGATTTCCGCCTCAGGAATGAGGACAGGGAGACGAACAGGGGTATCAACTTCCAGGTAGGATCTGGAGAGGAAAAAATTCCGAACTGCCTGCAGCAGACTGGAGCGCTGCTGCAGGCCTTTAGCAGAAAGCATTATACCGATACACCGTTATTCTTTTACCCGGGTCATATAGTCACCGGAACGGGTATCGATCTGGATTTTGTCACCCTCTTCCACAAAGGGCGGCACCTGCAGTTTGTACCCGGTCTCAACGGTGACCGGTTTGGTATCAGTACCCGAGGTATCACCCTTCACCCAGGGATCGGCACGGGTCACAGCCAGGTTGACAAAGATGGGCAGGGTGATATCAATGGGCCGCTCTCCTCCGAAGAAGAGGACCTGCACCTCCATATTATCCATCAAAAAATTGATATTATCGCCAAGCTGTTCCCGGGTAAGAAAAATCTGCTCGTATGAGGAGGTGTCCATGAAATGAAACTCGTCATCCTGGGAGTAGAGGAACTGCATGGTGCGCTCCTCAAGATCCGGTTTTTCAAACTTGTCATTGGAGCGATAGGTCTGGGTAAACTGGTTGCCGGTGATCATATTGCGCATCTTGGTACGATACAATGCCTGGCCTTTTCCCGGTTTGGAAAAATCAAATTCAATAATAATATACGGTTCTCCGTCGATCTGAACCTTGAGCCCCTTTCGTAAATCTGATGCACTGTACATGGTGTTATCCTGAGTAGGAGTTAATTCTTACGGTTTTTGCGCTCTGCATGTTACGAAATGACCCTGTTTTTTGCAACCTTTCCGTATCTTTTCTTGTCAATACCCGGCAACTCTTTTAAATTACAGGATTGGCCATCCTGTCGTTCCCTATTCCCCGAAACTAAAGAGCCATATGACCAGGGCAGGCATACTCTCAGATACCCACATGATGGGACCAGACGTCCATTTTCAAAATCTTGTGCAGCACTGCTTTGGAGACTGCGACACCATTATCCATGCAGGCGACCTGACGGATATTTCTCTGCTGAGCGCCTTTGGCGACAAAACCGTGTACGCGGTGCACGGCAACATGTGCAACAGCAGCACCTACAGCACCCTGCCTGAGCGGCTCAGCTTCCAACTCGATGGATTCAGCATCGGACTTACCCATGGTGCCGGACTGGGCCTCGACATTGAATCCGCGCTCTGGGACCTGTTTCCTGAAGCCCACTGCATGATATACGGTCACACCCACCGACCTGCATGCCACAGGGTTGCCGATAGGCTGATCATTAACCCGGGCAGCTTCCAGGCCACCGGCCGGTATGGTGCAGCGGGCACCTACGCTATTCTCGAGGTCAGTGACGGGCTGCAGGCTGCCATCCATGAGGTGCCAAAACTGCCATGACAGCAAAAAACCTATGGACCCCCTGGCGCATGGAGCATGTACTCGGCCGGGCAGAAAAAATCACCGGCTGCCTGTTTGAACCACCCGGGGACAGCACCAGTGATTCCGAGTACCTGCTGCTCTACCGTGATTCCCTGACCGTGGTCCTGCTCAACCGGTTTCCCTATGCCAACGGACACCTGCTCATCGCCCCCCGACGCCATGTGGCAGACATCACCGATTTATCACACAGGGAAAGCCAGGCCATCATGGCCATGCTGCAACAGGGCTGTACCATCCTGCGCCGCCACCTGCAGCCGGACGGCTTCAATATCGGCCTCAACCTTGGCGAAGTTGCAGGGGCAGGCATTGCCGATCACCTCCACTTTCATGTTGTGCCTCGCTGGCAGGGAGACCATAACTTCATGACCATAACCGCCGACATCAGGACCATTCCTGAACATATCAGCCATACCTTTACACTGCTTGAGCCCGATTTCCAGCAACTGCTTTTCGGAGACAAATAGAGCCATGGGCACCGAAAAACAGCTGAAGATGACCCCCATGCTCCGGCAGTACATGGAAATAAAAGAACAGCATCCGGACACTATTCTCTTTTACCGGATGGGGGATTTTTACGAGATGTTCTTCGAGGATGCCGAGATCTCCTCCCGTGTTCTCGGCATTACCCTGACCTCGCGCAGCAAGGACGATGCCAACAGGGTTCCCATGTGCGGCGTGCCCTATCACGCTATTTCCAGTTACCTGGGCAAGATGGTCAAAGCCGGGTTTCGAGTGGCAATCTGTGAACAGACCGAGGATCCCAAACAGGCCAAAGGTATTGTCAAGCGCGAGGTGGTACGCATTGTCACCCCGGGTGTGACCACGGATGAGCAGATCCTTGACGAAAAAAACAACACCTTTGTCTGCGTGCTCTGTTTCAAACACAAGGGTAAAAAATTACTCGCTGCGGGCTTGAGTTTTCTTGATGTCTCCACTGGTAACTTTCTGGTCAGTGAAATCCCCCTGACCGGTAACAACCTTGATCCGATTATTGACGAGATCAGCCGCATGCAACCGGCTGAACTGCTGCTGACACAGGAGAATCTCGAACAGTTCAGTGAGTTGACCGAGACCCTGACCACCCTGCTGGGGGGGCTCTGCCTCACCCCACGTCAGGAAAACTCATTTGACTATGACAATGCCTTTGAAACCCTGGCTGAACATTTCCAGGTCAGCAACCTGGCCGGATTCGGCTGCCAGGACCTGCAGACCGGTATCTGTGCCGCAGGCGCCCTTCTCGCCTATATCCAGGAAACACAGAAAACCGACCTGTCGTTTATTAAGCAGTTGCGACCGCTGACCCGCTCAGGTTTTTTGATCATTGACGAATCATCACGCCGCAACCTGGAACTGACCGAGACCATCATAGGCGGCAAACGCAAGGGTTCGCTGCTCTCCGTTCTGGATCTGACCTCCACCCCCATGGGTGCCCGCCTCCTGAAGCAGCGGTTGCTCTTTCCACTGCAGGAGCGGGATACAATCAGGCAGCGACTTGCTGCTGTTGAACTGCTGCTGGCGGCTCCTGCACTGCGCCGGGAACTGCAGGAGCACCTGGAAGGCATTTATGACCTTGAACGGCTCTGCAGCCGACTGGTGCTGGGTCATGGCAACGCCAGAGACATGGATGCCATGAAATTGTCACTTGCCCGCCTGCCGGGGCTGAAGCAACTGCTCACAGATACGCCGGTCGGATTGGTGCAGACAATCGGCACAGAGCTGGACCCCATAAAGGATCTGTATGAACTGATCCATGCCGCCATCCGGGACAACGCCCCCGTAACCCTGCGTGACGGAAACCTCATCCGGGAGGGATACAACGGGGAACTGGATAAACTCATAGTCCTGCTCCGTGACGGCAGGCAGTTGATTCTCGGCCTTGAGGCCAAAGAGCGTGAGCGTACCGGCATTGCCAAACTCAAAGTCGGCTTCAACAAGGTGTTCGGTTATTTTTTCGAGGTCAGCCGGGCCCAGGCAACCACCATGCCGGATGACTTTATCCGCAAACAGACCCTGGTCAATGCGGAACGCTTTATAACGCCTGAACTCAAGGAACTGGAAAATAAGATTGCCAGTGCCCAGGAAAAACGACTGACACTGGAATACCAGCTCTTTATCGACATCCGGCAAAAGATAGCGACACAAAGTGAACGGTTGCTGGCAGCGGCCTACCGAATTGCCCGGGTTGACTTTCTGGTAAGCCTGGCTGAAGCGGCGCACCGCTATCATTACACCCGCCCGAAGATTGTTGAGGATCACAGTATAACCATCATTGAGGGGCGCCACCCGGTCATTGAACGTTCCCTTGAGCCCGGCCGATTTGTCCCCAACGATGTGTCTCTGGACCAGCATAAAAACGAACTGCTGATTATCACCGGCCCCAACATGGCAGGCAAGTCAACGGTCCTGCGCCAGACCGCCCTTATCGTCCTCATGGCCCATATCGGCAGTTTCGTCCCGGCAGACCGTGCCGAAATCTGTATTGTCGACCGTATATTTACCCGGGTCGGGGCCATGGACGACCTGCGGCGTGGCCAGTCGACCTTCATGGTTGAGATGAATGAAACCGCCAACATTCTTAACAATGCCACCGACAACAGCCTGGTGATCCTGGATGAAATCGGTCGGGGCACATCAACCTATGACGGACTTTCCATTGCCTGGGCCGTGGCCGAAGAGCTGGCTGATATGAATGACCGCGGTGTCAAGACCTTGTTTGCCACCCATTACCATGAGCTCACCGACCTGGCCACCACCCACAAGCGGATTCAAAATTATTCCATTGCAGTACGGGAATGGAACGACACCATTATCTTCCTGCATAAACTGGTCAAGGGAGCGACCAACCGCAGCTACGGCGTCCAGGTTGCCGGCCTTGCCGGCGTGCCCGACCACGTGGTCAACAGGGCCCATGAGATTCTGACAAACATAGAAAAGGGAGAGTTCACCTCTGCAGGCGAACCGACAATCGCGGCATCAGACAGACGCAACAAAAAGAAGCACCCCTGCCAGCTCCCGCTCTTTCAGCCAAAAGATGACCCCCTGCGCAAAATGCTGCGTTCGGTCGACATTGACGGCATATCCCCAAGACAGTCCCAGACGCTGCTCTACCAGCTGTTTGAGCTCATGGATCATGAGCCGTGAAAGGATTGCGCAGCAGGACAAATTATTTTACCAATCCCTGCCAATAGAGTATAGTTCACTCAATCAAATTCCGGAGATACGGTTCATCGACAGATTATGCCCCTTGCCTGCCTGACTCACAACAAATGCCTGCGCTATGGCAGTCTCTGCTTTTTCCTGATGATACTGGTGCTG
>Ga0209013_10002016_pt1 | contig 18626 bp, 19 predicted proteins | sample Cruoilmetagenom2_FD_187291 | JGI IMG/M metagenome (GOLD analysis project Ga0209013, IMG submission 187291) | Oil polluted marine microbial communities from Coal Oil Point, Santa Barbara, California, USA - Sample 2 (SPAdes) (version 2) | ecosystem: Environmental > Aquatic > Marine > Oil seeps ...
CTTACACTTTTTTATACTGTAAAGGTTTTTTTCTTGATAAGTCTTGCACTTCATTAAGGTCTGTGGTAAATTATTAAAGTATGTGAAATATCGAACTGAAAAATCTTTCAGCTTCTTTTTTAAAGGAGGAAATATAATGCCAAAAGTATGTGCAATCACTGGGCGTAAAGCTCGTTCGGGTAATGCTCGTTCTCACGCAATGAACTCTACTAAACGTACATGGGGAGCTAACCTTCAAAAAGTACGCATTCTTGTAGACGGTAAACCAAAACGTGTATGGGTTTCTGCGAGAGCTTTAAAATCAGGAAAAATTGAGCGCGTTTAATCGCACTCATAATTAATGCCAGACCGACTTTCGTCGACCTGGCATTTTTTCATTTCTTCTTTTCTTCTTTTTTAAATAGCCGTATACAAACCTTCACAAAACTACTTACGGATTTAGGCAATCTAAATGTGTAGACCTTCACACAATTCCTCCCTTTTAGTCGCTACTTCTTATCATTAAACATATGCCCGCGGTAAAAGAGATAGTACCTGTTTGGTCTTTAAGTTCATTACTTGTAAATTTTGCATTCCCTACATCCATAAATTCCTTATCAACATTGTACAAAAATCCATGTAAAGTCATATTTTCTACCTGTTCTCCAAAAGAGAAAAAAGACACATATTTATAATGATCATCATAATTTATCTGATGTGTTCCTGCAGGTAAAAACTGTATAATATTTTGTTTGTTTTGGATGGAAAATATTATGGATGGATTTTTTAATTGCAAACGACAAATATCATGTAAAGCTGCCTCATAGTGATCTAACCGTCCGCCAGTTATTCCTGTTACGATTACTTCATTGGGTTTATAGTCTAAAGCAGTGAGGATGGCAATATGAGTATCCGTTTCATCCTTTTCCGATTGTAGTTCCGTAACTTTTTGTACTTTAGTCTTCATCAAATTTAGCTCTTCTGTTGTTAGGGAATCAAAATCACCGATTGCTTCATTTGGTAATATGCCCTCTTTCAACAACCACAATGCACCCCGGTCAGCACCTATAAAAATAGCTTCGTCTCGATGAAAAGGAAGTTGTTTAAAATCAACAACTTCCTTAGATGGTCCACCTGAACAAACAACTACACGTTTCATTTTGGTACTACACTTAAACCGGCCGCTTTAATCGCTTGCAAAGCTTTTGCTTTATCAGGGGCATTATAAATGGCAGATCCTGCAACTAATATAGTAGCTCCAGCTTCGACACAAGGTTTAATCGTTTCTTCATTTATACCACCATCAATTTCAATCTCAATCGATAGATTTCGTTGTTTGATAATATCAGATAACTGCTTCACTTTAGGGACAACCGAGTGAATAAACTTCTGTCCACCAAATCCTGGGTTAACAGTCATGAAAAGAACCATATCTATATCTTCCAGTACGTGCTGGATTGTTTCTATTGGGGTATGTGGGTTCAGTACAACGCCAGGTTTAACACCGAATGAACGGATTAATTGGATAGTTCTATGCAAATGAGGACACGCTTCTACGTGAACTGTAATATAATCTGCTCCCGCTTTGGCGAATGACTCAATATACTGATCTGCGTTTTCAATCATTAAATGAACATCTAAAGGTAATTTTGTAAGTGGGCGAAGTGCCTCCACAACAATTGGTCCCATTGTAATATTGGGAACAAAATGACCATCCATTACATCGATATGAATTAGTTCCGCACCGGCTTTTTCTACTTCTAATACTTCTTCTCCAAGTTTAGAAAAGTTTGCTGCTAATATTGATGGAGCTATTTTCACCATAATTTAGTACCTCGGCTTTCTATCCATAATTTCTTCTAAGAATTGCAAGTAATGTTTGTAACGATATGCCTTAATCTCACCAGAATCTACAGCTTCTTTTACTGCACATTTCGGTTCCTTAACATGCATGCACTCTCTAAACTTACAATCATTTTGCTTAACTACAAACTCCGGAAAACACCGATAAAGTTCTTCTTTTTCCATCAAGTCAAACTCAAATGAGCTGAAACCTGGTGTATCAGCGAGCAGACCTCCGCAAACCTCGATAAGTTCCACGTGTCTAGTCGTATGTTTACCTCGCCCTAATGCATTAGAAATAACACCAGTTTTTAAATCTAAGGAAGGTAAAATAGTATTCAACAAAGTAGATTTACCCACACCAGATTGACCTGCCAAAACAGTTGTCTTTCCTTCCAATAGAGGAGTAATTTTCTCATCAAACGCTGGATCGTCTTTATATGTCATAAATAATTGATACCCTATTTTTTCGTAATCCTTCATATATTCCCTAATTTGAGTTTCTAATTTTTCATCCATTAGATCACTTTTCGTCAAACAAATAATCGGTTCAATATGAAAAGATTCTAATACTACTAGGAATCGATCGAGTAAGATTGTATTAAAGTCTGGTTCCTTAATGGAAAAAACCAATATCGCCTGATCGATATTTGCAATAGGCGGACGGACTAAATTGTTTTTTCTCTCATGGATAACTGTAATGGTCCCATCATTATTTCCTTCCACCGTATAGTCAACAAAGTCACCGACTAAAGGTGATTCTCCTCTGTTTCTAAATATACCTCGCCCGCGACACTGGATAACCTTTCCATTATCGTAAACATAATAAAATCCACTTAATGCTTTTCTTATTTGACCTGTTGGCATCCGAAACCTCCCTATTCTTAATCATCATACCCAATTGTTTCTTGCAAGATTGTTTTGGAGTTTACCTCAATTCGATATGCTGCTTTTTTACCTTCACTTATTTCAAGTTTCAATTGTTTTACAACTGTTTCAGTAAGAACAAATTCTTCGGCAGGTTCCAACATCGAACGAGTTTTATCTTCAATGTAAATCCGGACTACTTGCTTCTGAGCAACTGGTTCTTCTTTTATTTCCTCTTCCTCATCGCCCTCGCCTTCAACGGGTTCTTCTTTCTCTTCTTCGGCAGGTTGTTCATAAGGAATCGTAACTGTTTTCACGACGAATTTAGTAGGCTTGGCCTTTGGACCGTCAGAAATTGTTACGTTTATTGTACTTCCAGGATCTACTTTTGCATTTGGTTTCGGTGATTGTTCCATCACATTTCCTTTTGGAATGGAGTCCGAATTTTTTCTGTTTGCAACTTTAATCTTAAATCCAGATGATTTTTCATAATCACTTAAAGCTTTTTCATTCCAATCAGTCAAATCACTAACTGTACGTAAATCTGGGCCTTTACTGACAGAAAATAGAAGATCTGTTTCATCTGGTATGACCTCTTCTCCTGCAGCAGGTGTTTGTTTTATTATAGTTCCTTTTGGCTGATCATCAAAGTCTTCACTTATCTCTATATTGAAATTTGGTAACAATGTAGTTACTTGATCTATATTCTTACCGATATAATTTTCAAGGACAAAAGATTCTTTTCCAGACGATATAAATAAATGAATTTCACTATTTTTTTCACGAAACTTACCAGCTTCCGGTGTGGTGCGAATAATTTTGTTTTCTTCCACTTCATCTGAAACTTCTAATGTTTCATCGCCAATTTTAAATCCTTCTGACTCTAATTGTTCAATCGCCTCTTCTAATTCTAGGTTGGAAACATCAGGAACTTCTACCTTTTCTGCTTTAAAGAGACCCGGAAATACGATGAAACTTAGTAATATTAATAGGACTAGTCCACCTAATATCCCACCAAATATCTTCCTTTTTTTGTTCTTACTTTTCGGCTTCCCTGGTTTTGAAACTTTATCTGATGTGGACATTTTTTGGGTGTCCGCTATCTCATTAAATGGCACAGGCTCTTTAATAACAGGCAATACCTTCGTTGCATCATCATCAATAGCTACTGCAAATTTTGCTTCTTCTGCTCTTTCAGGTGATAGAGCAGTTGCTAAATCATCTGCCATTTCTTCTGCCGTAAGATATCTATCTTTTGGGTCTTTTGCTGTAGCCTTGAAGACGACATTTTCAATACTTTGTGGTATAGAGGGAATAATTTTCCGTATAGACGGTGTTTCAGTTTGTAAATGCTTTAAGGCGATTGATACTGCAGACTCCCCTGAAAATGGTAGTTGTCCAGTTAATAGCTCAAATAACACGATACCTAAAGCATAAATATCCGACTGTTTCGTGGCTGTGCCGCCTCGCGCTTGTTCAGGCGATAGATAATGCACTGTACCTAGAACAGAGTTCGTCTGTGTATAAGATGTGGCACTAAGTGCCATCGCAATACCGAAGTCAGTTACCTTTACATTTTCCTCTTCATCCAACAAAATGTTCTGTGGCTTTATATCACGATGAATAATATGATTATTATGCGCAGTAGAAATTGCTGAAGTAAGTTGCTTCATAAACAATACTGATTTTGTTGGTGAAACCGGTGCATTCTGCAATATGTATTCTTTTAATGTTTTACCCTTCACATACTCCATCACAATATAATGAATATCCTCATCTTCGCCTACATCATATATATTGACAATATGTGGATGTGTAAGGCTTGTTGCAGAAAGGGCCTCACGTTGGAATCTGCGGCGTAATTCTTCTTCATTTGCAAAATCATACCGTAATATTTTTATCGCTACGTCGCGATCTAAAATCATATCATGCGCCAAATAAACATTGGACATGCCGCCTCCACCAATCATTTCAAGCAATTTATATCTACCACTTATTCGTTTGCCTAACAGCATCCTTACACCTCCTCAGCATTGTTATATAATAGGATTAAAGAAATATTATCTTCTCCACCTAAACTATTTGCTTCTTCCACTAAATCTTGACCTTTTTCTTCCAGTGTCTTACTGGAATATAAAATGGACTGCATTAATGATTCACTTATCTTATTACTCAAACCGTCTGTACAAAAAAGTAAATAAGAGTTTGGTTGGAACTCGATATCGTAGAAATCTGGTTGAATTGTTCGTTCCGTACCAATGGCTTTCATGAGAACATTTTTGTTGGGATGGGTCTTCGCTTGTTCTTCACTTATTTCACCCGAATCGATGAGCACATTTACATATGAATGATCTCGTGTAATTTGAAGCACTTGCGCAGGAGATATTAAATAGACGCGACTATCCCCTACATGGGCAATAATCCCTTGGTGATTTTCAAACAAACCCGCGATTAACGTTGTACCCATACCTGCGCACTCTACGCTCATTTTAGAATGTCTCATGACTGTTTGGTTAATCGATTGAAATGTATAGGTTAACCAGTCTTTTGCTTTTACTATAAATGGATTGAATGCAGCAAAATACTTTTTAAATTCAGAAACAGCTAAGTCACTAGCTACGTCCCCAGCATTGTGCCCACCCATTCCATCAGCAACTACAGCCAGCAAACGACCGTCTTCTCGCCTAAAAACCTCTACTCTATCTTCATTTACCGTTCTTTTCATACCTACATCCGTCTTCACAACAAACTTCATCTTATCATTCACCTCTTTTGAATTTGGCAAAGAGTGGTCTCTATTTCTGTTTTTGGAATAGAGCTACGTAAAATCCATCACTGCGTAAATCTTGTGGGAAAATCTGAAGCGTTCCTTCTTTTTCCTGATTCTTTATACGTTTAATAACGTCTGGAAAATGCTGAAGTTTCATATCTGGATGTGCATCTAAAAATAGTTGTGTTGTACCTTCATTTTCCTCTAAATCCACTGTACAAGTACTATAGACCATTAATCCATCTGGTTTTAATAGTTTATATGCTTCTTCAAGCAAATTCATTTGAATTGGTTTAAGAGAAGCAAAATCTTTTTCCTGTTTAGTATATTTAATATCTGGCTTACGTTTCATAACGCCAAGTCCACTGCACGGAGCATCAACAAGTATTCGATCAAATGATTGTTCTGCAAAGTTTTCACTAGCTTTTCTTCCGTCCATCTCCACTGTTTCAATGAAACTAAATCCTAAACGTTCCGCATTTTCCTTCACTAGCTTTAATTTATGCTGGTGAATATCCATTGCTACAAGTTTCCCTGTATTTTTCATTTTTTCAGCAATATGAGTAGTTTTCCCACCTGGTGCTGAACACATATCTAGAACGGTCATTCCAGGTTCTGGCTGAAGAACATAGGCTGGAATCATTGAACTTTCATCTTGAATGGTCACAAAGCCCTCTTGATAAGCAGTTGTTCTCGCTGCTTGTCCGTTGATCAGGTAAATACATTCAGGAATGATTTCACTTTTAGCGACTACATGGCCTTCTTGAGTCATTTGATGAATTACTTGATCAACGGTGCGTTTAAATAAGTTTACTCGCAAAGTAGTCACAGGTGGTTCGTTGTTTTCTTTTAACATTTTTTCTGTTGTTTCAAAACCATATTGGGATATGAAACGCTTCACCATCCATAGAGGGTGGCTTGTTTCGATGGAAAGTCTCTCTTCACTATCCTTAATATCTTCCGTTGAACGTACGCCTTCTCTTAAAATGGACCGTAATATACCGTTAACCGCTGAGGCAATCCCTTTATGTCCTCTTCTTTTCGCGATTTCTACTGCTTCGTTCACAGCAGCATGATCAGGAATTCGAGATAAATAATGAATTTGATATAAGGATAATCGGAGTAATTGCTTCACCCAGTCATCTAACTTACCTTTTATAAACGGTTGCAAATAGTAATCTAGTGTCATTTTATATTGAAGTGTGCCGTATGTTAGTTCCGTAAGCAAAGCGCGGTCTTTAGCGTCAATCGTATATTTTTCGATTGTTTGGTGTAACAGTAAGTTACTATAAGCTTGTTGCTTTTCAACAGCCATTAATATAGTAAGGGCTGCATCTCGAACATTACCTGTCCAAATCTTTTCATTTTTTTTAGTCATTCAAAAGTATCTCCTATTCGCAATTTCGAACCTACACCGCGCAAATAATCTTCAGCGGACATTTTCTTCTTACCTGCTGGTTGTAACTCATTAATGCGAATTGCATCTGATTTGCCAGTTTGTACAACGAAATAATCCGACTCAATTTTTACAACAGTTCCAGGCTTTTCGTTTGTTTGAGTGTTAATAGTATCCGCTTTCCATATCTTCACTACTTGTCCCTCTAATGTTGTATATGCTACAGGCCACGGATGGAGCCCACGGACTTGATTGTGTAATTGTAGTGCTGAATTATTCCAGTCCATTCTTTCTTGTTCACGAGAAATATTTTTAGCAAATGTCACTAGGCTGTCATCTTGTTTTGTCCGATTATTCTCTTTAGCGATAATCGAAGGCAGTGTTTCTTTAAGTAGGTTAGAGCCTACTGCACTTAGTTTTTCAAATAATAGTCCGGTATCATCCGTATGTTCAATAGATATCTCACTTTGCGAGATGATATCTCCAGCGTCTAATTTCTCTTCCATATACATTATAGTGACACCAGTTTTGCTTTGGCCATCAATAATCGCCTGATGAATTGGAGCTCCTCCACGGTATGCAGGAAGCAACGAGGCATGAACATTTATGCATCCCAGTTCAGGAACGTCTAACAATTCTTTTGGAAGAATCTGACCAAAAGCGGCGGTGATGATCAAATCTGGTTTTAGTGCGATAATTTGCTCTAGCTCTTCTGATCCCTTTAGTTTGTTTGGTTGAATGACAGGTAAGCCAAGTTCCATAGCTTCTTCTTTGACAGGTGGGGCCGTTAGCACTTTCTTCCGCCCTACTGGTCGATCTGGTTGAGTCACGACAGCCTTTACTTTATAGCCTTCTTCTACTAACATTCTCAAGATAGGGGCAGAGAATGCTGGGGTACCCATGAAGATAATAGAAGTCATACTTCTTCCACCTCATTTTCAATTTCATCTAATTCAACGTAACGAACAACCTTAGTCGTAAATAATACACCGTGCAAATGGTCAATTTCATGTAAAATGGCTCTTGCTTCATAATCCTCTGCTTGTAATTCATATAAAGCTCCTGTTCGATCTTGAGCTTCTACTTTCACAAAAAATGGACGTTCTACTTCTCCATAAATGTCGGGAAAACTAAGACATCCTTCCACTTCTATTTCTGAACCTCCGACTTCCACTATCTCAGGATTAATCATTTCGATAATATCTTGCCCTTCACCTAAGTCGACGATAGCTGCCTGGATCGTCTCTCCAACTTGTGGTGCAGCTATGCCAATTCCATCTGAAGCAACCATCGTGTCATACATATCGTCTAAAAGTTTCGCTAATTTATTGTCAAACTTGGTAACTTCTTCACATTTCTTTAATAATACATCATTGGGATGTGTAATGATTGAACGTACTGCCATTTCTTTTCCTCTTTTCAAACACCTTATAAAATAGTGGATGGATCTAAATCAATCGTTAAAATGATTCCTTTTTTTATCCACTCTGTTCGGTATATTTTTATTAACTGTTGAAGTTTTTCAACTAGTATTGGTTCTTTTTTGTATTTTATCAAACATTGGTAACGATATCTATTTTGTATCTTACTAATAGCGCTAGATGTTGGTCCTATGACCATCGTAGTAGAGGACAGATTCTCTCGTAACCAATCAGTCGCTAATTTTGCATATTCCGATGCTAACATAACATTTTCATGTGTTACTTGAACAAGTGTTAAATAGTAGAAAGGTGGATATTCAAACTGTTTTCGTACTAGCATTTCTTTATGATAGAACGGTTCATACAACTGTGACTTTGAATATTCAATGGCATAATGCTCTGGGGTATAAGTTTGAATGTATACCTGTCCCTCTTTATCGTGTCGACCAGCTCGACCACTAACTTGTGTCATCAGCTGAAATGTTTTTTCAGCGGCTCTAAAATCGGCTAAATGCAGAGTGGTATCCGCGTTTAACACTCCAACCAGTGTTATATTAGGGAAATCAAGCCCTTTAGCAATCATCTGGGTACCGAGCAAAATATCTGCTTCTCCATCTCCGAATTGTTTTAAGATCCGTTCATGAGAACCCTTTGTCCTAGTCGTATCTACATCCATCCGTAGAACTCTTGCATAAGGAAATAACTTAGTGATTTCCTCTTCTACTTTTTGAGTTCCCGTTCCGAAAAATCGTATATGCTCACTTTGACATTCTGGACATTGCTTCGGTACAGGTTCTTCATGTCCGCAATAATGACATTTCAGTTGCTCGCCTTCTCGATGATAAGTTAACGAAATATCACAATTATCGCATTCAACTACAGTTCCACAATCTCTGCAAAGTACGAATGATGAAAATCCTCTTTTGTTTAAAAATAATACGATTTGTTCTTTTTTCTCTAGCTTTTCTCTTACAGCATCCGCAAGATCTACACTGAACATGGAACGATTACCATTTTTCAACTCTGCACGCATATCTACAATATTCACGACTGGTAAGGGCTGTTCTTTTGCACGCATTTGTAATGTTAACAAACTGTATACACCCTTGGAAGCTCGTGCATATGATTCAAGTGAAGGTGTTGCACTTCCTAAAATAACGGGACATTGATGAAAATTACTTCTCCATATAGCAACATCTCTTGCATGGTATCTTGGTGTATCTTCTTGTTTATATGTAGATTCATGCTCCTCGTCGAGAATTATCAAACCTAAATTTTTAAAAGGTGCAAAAATGGCAGATCTAGCTCCTACAACAACCTTAACTTCCCCACGCCAAATTTTTCGCCATTCATCAAATTTTTCTCCGACAGATAGCCCACTATGCATAACAGCTACTTGATCGTCAAAACGTAATTTAAATCTTCTAGTCATTTGGGGGGTCAATGATATTTCAGGTACTAGCATAATTGCCTGTTTGCCTTCATTGATTGACTTTTCAATAGCATTCAAATAAATTTCCGTTTTTCCGCTACCCGTAATGCCATGTAACAGAAAAGTAGTATGTTCATTATTGTCCTGTGCATTGTTAATTTTAGAAAGTGCTTCCTGTTGTTCGTCTGTTAATTTAAATCTATGATCCTGATCGTTATACTCTAGGCTGTTTATTTCACGGTATATTTCTTTGTTTTTTGTTTCTAAGATCCCTTTGTCTATTAAAGCTTTAACCGTATGATTATTTGTTTGCGTAGAATCTTTAAGTTCTAGCATTGTATACGAGGGTTGCTTCTTAAGTAAAAGCCATTCAATAAGTTCTTTTTGTTTGATTGCATTTTTGGGTAGCGTATTTAGTTGTGATAGAACTAATTCCTCATCCTGTACCATACGATACTTGGTAATTGTTTTTACCTTACCTTGTTGCTTAATGACAGTATCTAACTGGAACTTCCCTTGTTCCAGATATTTTTTCATCTGTTTTAGCATGCCGGCTTTTTCAAAAATTTCGTATGATATAGACTCTTTTGACCCAAACAGAGCTAATGTTTCTATATCTATACCATCATGTTCTACTAATCGAATTTCTTTTTTATATGAAGCACGAAGAGCGGCAGGTAACATCACTTGAAGTGCATCTATTTCATAACAGAGTGTTTTTTGTGTCATCCACTTGGAAAGCTGTAATAATTCATCGGTTATAACAGGCTCCACATCGATTATTGAGATAATCGCTTTTAGCTTGGACATATCTAAATCAGATTTTTCTTTAATATTCGTTATAAACCCCTGTACTTTTCTATTTCCAAAGGGTACATGCACTCGACTTCCACGCTCTATCACTGTCTCTAATTTATCAGGAACTATATAGTCAAAAGGACGATCAATAGGATAAGCTGATACATCTACGATAACTTCTACTATCATTTGGCATCATCTTTCTCCAATTGAATAATAGTTTGCAGTAATTGTAGAGCGAGCACTTTTTTAGTTTGATGTCCAAAATACTGTTCTATATTTTTACCTACTAACGTAACAGCATTCGTATCTGTTCCAAATCCAGATCCTTCCTCCGTCACGTCATTAGCAATAATATAATCTGCATTTTTCTTATCTAACTTGCTTTTAGCATAGTGGATCACATCATTGGTTTCTGCTGCAAAACCTATTAATAATTGGTCTTTTTTTCGTTTTCCTAACTCCAAAAGAATGTCAGTAGTTCTTTCTAATACAATTACAGACTCCCCTGGTTGTTTTTTCATCTTTTGCAAATGAACTTCCTTTGGTTTGTAATCTGCCACAGCAGCAGTTTTGACAACCATTGTTGCTGTATCAAAATGAAGTAAAACGGCATCTAACATTTCTTTGGCACTTTCTACAGAAACAAGTGTTACATTTGGTGGTGGACTTAAACTGACAGGGCCTGATATCAAAATTGTTTCAGCTCCTAGACTAGCTGCTGCTTCTGCCATAGCGTAACCCATTTTCCCACTAGAAAAGTTAGTTAAAAAACGAACAGGGTCTATTCTCTCTCTTGTTGGTCCGGCTGTAACTACAACTTTTTTTCCTTTTAAAGGTAGTTCTTTCGGGACAAAATATCCCTCCACCAACTGTACAATCTTCTCTGGTTCCTCTAAACGACCTTTCCCAACATATCCACATGCTAAAAAACCTTCAGAAGGCTCTATAAAATGAAATCCATCTTTTGAAAGTTGGGCAATATTGCGAATAACCGCAGCATTATCATACATATGTACGTTCATCGCAGGTGCTATCCATACATCAGCAGTAGTCGCTAATAAAGTAGTAGTGACCATATCATCTGCAATACCATTTGCTAACTTACCAATCACATTAGCTGTTGCTGGTGCTACAATTACCAGGTCAGCCCAGTCTGCTAAATCTATATGTGCAATTACACTCGAATCCTTTTCATCAAATGTGTCAAAATACACATCATTCCTAGACATTGCTTGGAAGCTTAACGGCTGCACAAATTCCATTGCTGATTTTGTCATCATTACTTTTACATTTGCGCCTGCTTGAGTCAATTTACTAACCAGCGCAACTGCTTTGTATACAGCAATTCCACCAGTAACACAGATAAGAATTTTTTTAGAAGTTAACATTATGAATTCTCTCCTCTAAACAACAACCTCCCAAAGAAACGTACATTCTTTGGGAGGTCATTGCTAACAAAAATATTTAAACTTCGTCTTCATAAACTACAGAATCATTTGATGATAATATAGTTAACTCACCAGCTGCAACTTCCTCTAACGCTCTTCCTACTTTTTTATAGGACACATATGAAGTTAGACGTTCTCCGCCTTCTTCTTGTAACTGACGAGCTCGCTTGGATGCGACCGTCACTAAAGAATATTTTGAATCGATTTGCGTTTTTAAAGAATCTACAGATGGATATAACATATTAAATTTCTCCTTCCAGCATAGCTGAATATCTTTTTTCTACACGTTCACGACGACAATGTTCGGCTACGACAATTGCATTAATTTTCGCACATGCTTTAGACACTTCATCGTTTTCTACTACATAATCATATAAATGCATCATTTCAAGCTCTTGTCGTGCAGCTTGAATACGTGAACTGATGACATCTTCTGTTTCCGTTCCTCGGCCAATAAGTCTTTGTTGGAGTTCAGAAAGGCTTGGAGGCGCAAGGAATATAAATAAAGCTTCTGGAGCTTTCTCGCGAACAAGCGCTGCTCCTTGAACTTCAATTTCCAAGAAAACATCGCGTCCCGAATCTAACGTAGCATTCACATAGTCGATAGGAGTTCCATAATAATTCCCCACATATGCTGCATACTCTAACAATTTACCTTCTTCAATCAGTTGTTCAAATTCTTCTTTTTGTTTAAAGAAATAATCTACTCCGTCTACTTCACCTTCACGAGGGCTTCTTGTAGTCATAGAAATAGAGTACTCATAGTTTGTACCGGGTTCGGAAAACAACTCTTTTCTAACTGTCCCTTTACCTACTCCTGATGGACCTGATAAAACGATCAATATACCTTTTTCTCTTCGCATAACGTCTCCTTCAAATACAGTCATACTACAACGACTTCTTCCAATTACATACTTAACTGATTATAACACAAGTGTACTGGAAAATGATAAGATATATTAGATAAGTGCAAGCGCCGATGCTTTAGAAGTCGTCTAATTTAGTGACGTCGTGTCACAACGAATAAATGACCTACATTCTACGACCTCGATATTATGAAGTAACTTTAGGCACTAGGTGCTCGAGCTCGACATATAGAAGGCGCACGCAGCACAATAAAAATAATGATTTGAAAGAGGAGTACTTATGGCATTTGACGGTTTATTTACTATATCTATGACAACAGAATTACAACAACTCGTGTCCGGACGTATTTCTAAAATACACCAGCCCAATTCACAAGAGATATTAATGCATATTAGAGCTCAAGGTAAAAATTACAAACTTTTGTTCTCAGTTCATTCATCTTATTCACGCGTACAAATTACACACGAAACAATTGACAATCCAGCCCAACCACCACTATTTTGTATGGTATTGCGTAAGCATTTAGAAGGTGGAATTATTACTGGAATTCATCAACATGAAAGTGATCGAATTATTATTTTCCAAATACAAAGTAAAAACGAAATCGGTGATGATATTTCCCGTGAAATTCATATGGAAATAATGGGACGTCACAGTAATTTGCTTTTAGTAGATCCAACTCGCAATTTAATCTTAGAAAGTATAAAGCATCTCTCTCCTTCTATGAATAGTTATCGTACTATTTTACCAGGACAGCCCTATATTGCTCCTCCTTCTCAAAACAAGCTGAATCCACTCGATGTTTCAGAAAAACTAGAAGCAGTACTTAAATCGGCTAATGATTCGAAAGAAATTATGGATCAAATTTCTGGTTTTTCTCCATTACATGCGAAGGAAATCATGTATAGATTCCAAAGTTCAACGGATAGAGTGGAGATTTATAAGGAGTTTATCCAAGAGATTACGCATGGTGGCTCTACAAAACAAATTGTAGAAGTAAATGGAAAATCCTATTATTCACCAAATGCATTAACTCATTTGGAAGGCGACAAATTCGATGAAGCAAGTTTAGGTAATTTATTGGATCGGGTCTATTTTGCAAAAGCAGAACGCGACCGTGTGAAGCAGCAAGCAGGAGATTTAGAAAAATGGCTTCAAAACGAATTAAACAAATTGAAGTTAAAAATGAAAAAACTCCAAAAAGACTTTGAACAAGCAGAGAACTTAGAAACTTATCAACTATTTGGTGAGCTAGTCATGGCAAATGCACATGCGATTGAAAAAGGATTAAAAGAAGTAGAGCTAGTAAATTATTACGATGAAAATGAAAAAACAATTGTGATTCCTTTAGATGTCCGAAAAACTGCTACGCAAAATGCACAAAAGTATTATAGCCGTTATACAAAAGCTAAAACTGCATTATTAAAAATAGAACAGCAATTTGAAATTACCAAAGATGATATTGCTTACTTTGAGTTGCTGCTCCAACAAGTAATGCAAGCCTCTCCAACTGATATTGAAGAAATTCGAGAAGAGTTAATGGAGCAAGGATTACTGAAAATGCGTGCTTCGAAAAAGAAGAAAAAGCCCGTTAAGCCAACACCAGAAAGATTTATCGCCTCGGATGGTACCGAGATATCGGTCGGCAAAAACAATAAACAGAATGATTTTGTAACTTTTAAATTAGCTCGTAAAACGGATACATGGCTTCATACAAAGGATATCCCTGGATCCCATGTAGTTATACATTCAGAGAATCCGTCAGAACAAGCACTATTAGAAGCGGCAAATCTTGCAGCATATTTTAGTAAAGCACGCGAATCTTCCTCAGTTCCGGTAGATTATACCGTAATTAAACAAGTGAAAAAACCAAATGGGGCAAAACCTGGATTTGTCATCTATTTTGAACAGACCACCTTATTTATCACACCGGACGAAGAAAAGATTAGAAATATGAAGAAGTAGAAAGATGTTAACCTAAAAAAGCTAAAAGAAAGGTCTGTTGGAAGTAAATCTTTACTTCTGTCAGACCTGTTCTTTTTTTATAGTTAATAATTTTAATCTTTTTCGCATAACTAGAAAACCTTTTCGAAATAATTCTGTATTAGCTACAATCTCTATGATGACTGCTTCTAACAATGCGATAGTGAACACGACTAAAAGTAAAAAAATAGCTACTTTATCGAAAATGCTCTCGAAGGAATTTGGGTACGATATAAATTTTAGCCTAGTGTAAAAAAAGATTGAACCAAAACCAAAAGCAAAAACAGGGATATATTTGAATAAGTTCGTTGATACCTTTTTCCCTAAATAATAAGTTATTATAGCAATGAGACACATTAGAGTTATACATACTAAGATTGCAATCTTAAAACTCATATTGAACACCTCTTTCCGAAAATAAGAAAATATTTTTGTTTACTAAAGCCAAAATAGTCTTTACATACCATATTCATAATATAAGCGGATAATACACTTCCTATAGAGTAAGACTTTTAATTTTCAACCTTTCTAAGAACCATAAGAGACTCAATACAAGCTTAACCAAGACATAAATAATTTAGTCTTTACTTGTTCATTCCAAACATTATATGGGAAATATCAATACCAATGGGAAAGGCCACTTGATGCGTTAACATCAAGTGGCCTTTAAAATTATTAACCCAAATCTTCTTTTATTTTAATTGACACTAAAACTACTACCTAATACATCGCGGACTTCGTGAACAACAACGAACGCATTTTTATCTACGCTACTGACAGTTTGCTTCAGCTGTACTAGTTCAGGTTGGTTTATAACAATATAGAGAACTTCTTTTTGGTTTTGACTGTACCCGCCTCGACCTTCTAGAATTGTTACACCACGCGACATATTGGACACTATAAATTGGCGAATCTCCTCCGAATGTTCAGAGATAATTGTCACTGCAGTTCGACTATTTAATCCTTCAATTACATAGTCAATCACTTTTGAACCTAAAAATACGGCAACAAGCGTGTACATTGCTTTTTCCTGTCCAATGATAAATACAGATCCCGCAATAACAATAATATCAATAACTAAAACACCTTTTCCTAGACTCCATCCTAAATACTGATTGGCTAAACGAGCTAAAATGGCTGATCCTCCGGAAGTTCCGCCTGCTCTGAACATTAAACCCAGACCAAGACCTACAAACACACCAGAGAAAAGAGCAGCTAGCAATGTATCGCCATTCAATTGATGACCTACATCTTCTGTTAGAAACAGAAACAAAGAAGAAAAAACAATTCCAATTACTGTATATATCATTGTCTTTTTGTCAAAAAATTTATAACCAATAGCCAAAAGGACCGCATTAATCATCAGGTTGACAACCCCTGGTGACCATTCAAATAGATAATAGGTAATTACCGTTACCCCAATTACCCCGCCTTCGGATAATCTGTACGGAATTGCAAAATAGTTAATCCCAACTGCGAATAACAATGATCCAATAATGATTAACAATATTTCTTTCATACGTTGTTGTGCCATATTATGTATATCCTCCTACGAATAACCAGGCAAAAATTCTACTCTATCCCTTTTTACAGGCTGTAATCCTCCACGGATGGAGGTTTCACTCTATGTAGTTTACTGTCGGTCTTCCGACTCCCATTTCTTTGCGTGCTTCTCGATTATTTCTATTAATTTATTCATTGCTGGGGTAAGCCATTTATCTTTGTGATACGCTAGTTGAGTAGTCACAAACTCATCACTGTGCACCCAAGGTAAAGCAACTAAGCTGCCTCGTTCTAGTTCTTCTCTCACCGTCATCAAAGGGAGATAGGAAAGACCTAATCCACACTTCACTGATTGTTTAATAGCTTCGATATTCCAAAAAGCTATTCGTGAACAACCAACACCCTCCTCTTTAATCCATCTTTCTAGCAAATCGCGATAGCTTCCGGTCTCTGTTAAAAGTAATACTTCATCTTCCAAGTCGTTTGGAGTTATCATCGCTTTACCACATAATCGATGTCCTGCAGGTGCAATCATTACCAACGTCTCTCTTACTAAATCATTCGTAACAATGTCAGGTCCTAATTTTTCAGGATTTGTAAATAAAGCCAAGTCAAATTTCCCAGATTTCAACTCATTATTAAGCTCCTGACTTTCGGAAGGTTGTAATATAAGTTGGACTTTTGGATACAGCCTTTTGAATTCATATAAAATAGTTGGCAGTCTATATACCATTAAAGATTCATTTGCTCCGATCAATACTGTACCGGAAGGCTCTGTATTTAATCGGGAAGAATCGACCGCTTCCTGATAAAGATGTAATATTTCCTTTGCATACGATGCTAAATGGTTCCCTGCATCTGTTAGAACAACTGTTTTTCCTAGCCGGTCAAAAAGGCGATTTCCAACAGCCTCCTCCAATGCCCTTACATGATTTGTAACTGTCGACTGTGTGTATCCCAACTGCTCACCAGCTCGAGTAAATCCTCCACATTCAGCTACAACTAAAAAGGTCTTTAGATTGCGAAGTTCCATAGTCAATTCCCCCATACGAATAATATTCCTCATATTGTATAGGAATCCTATTTAAATGGCGATAATTTTTACCGCCAAATGATATTATAGTATCTTTTTCAATATTAATGAAATTAATTATATTAATTAAAATCATTTAAAATATTAGGGTAAAGTGAATTCCTAGTTATTTATATATAATTCTTTATGCATCGGGCATTATCTTTAAAAGAATAAGCATTCCTTTTGCGGAAAGACTACCAAAAAGGAGTGAAACAAAATGGCGCAAAAAAATAAAATACTAGTACCTTCTGCACGTGAGGAGTTAGATAAATTAAAGTTGCGAGTTATGAAGGAGCAAGGTTATAAGCTAAAAAGCAATAATCCGGACGATGTAAAATACGAAGTTGCAGAAGAGTTAAGTATTCCCTTAAATAATGGATATAACGGTAAACTTACTTCAGCACAAGCAGGCAAAATTGGTGGACCAATTGGTGGGAGTATGGTGAAAGAAATGGTTAGAATGGCGCAAGATCAAATGATGAAAAGATAATTCCCTCTATCGATAAGGAAAACAATTCAATAGCATAAAACCTGTAGATGGGGGGATTATAATGCTGAAACAGATAAGATTAAATTAATTATCTGTTTTTTGACATTAAAGTATTTCCCGAGAAATAAAAAATGAAAAGAGGAGGTCATGACAAATGGCATTTAACCAACAAAACCTTAGTCCAGGAACTGCTTTTTTTCGGTTCATGTTAGGTTCAGTAATGACCACTTATGGAACTGTACGACTTTTACATGAACCTAAAAGCAGAAGCGGGAAGATGCTCGTCCTTTTTGGTTCTATGAAAGCTGCTGAAGGAGCAACAAAGTTTTGTCCGACGAAAGCGATTGGTACGGTGATGGATAATTTAGCAAATGAAAATGCTAAATCAGGTGCACAAGCCAATTCCAGTAACCAGATGGCTAATGGAACTCAAACAGGACAATATGCATCAGGTGGGAATACTGACAACCAGCATGGTGGGATCATGCAAATGGTTGGAAGTCTTGCACAAAAACTAACAAATGCTAATTCGTCTCAAAATACTTCTGGCTCACAGAACGCAGGAGGAAATCAGACTAGCAATTCGGCTGACCAAAGTAATATGGGGAGCAATTCATCATCAATCGGTAACCTCGCTCAAACTATTGCCCCTCAGTTAAGTCAAGCAGTCAAAGAAGTAACGAATATGGCAAGTTCACAACAATCATCAGGTACTAAGAATGAGCAAAAACAAGCTTCCGGAACTAGTGAGG
>Ga0209013_10002017_pt1 | contig 18626 bp, 17 predicted proteins | sample Cruoilmetagenom2_FD_187291 | JGI IMG/M metagenome (GOLD analysis project Ga0209013, IMG submission 187291) | Oil polluted marine microbial communities from Coal Oil Point, Santa Barbara, California, USA - Sample 2 (SPAdes) (version 2) | ecosystem: Environmental > Aquatic > Marine > Oil seeps ...
GCCTGGATCACCATCAGGCCGGCATATTCACCTGCTGCACCCGAGTTGGGTTGAAATGAGATGGTCTCAAATCCGGTGATCTCCTTCAGTGCCGACTCCAGTTCATTGATCAGCTGGTGGTAGCCTTCAGTCTGATTGATTGGAACAAACGGATGGAGCGATGCGAATTCGGGCCAGCTAACCGGCGTTAACTGTGAGACAGCGTTCAGTTTCATGGTACAGGATCCCAGGGAGATCATGGATTGGGTCAGGGAGATATCTTTTTTCTCCAACATCCTGATATAGCGCATCATCTCTGTCTCTGACCGGTACTTCTGAAAAGTCTCCTGATGAAGAAAAGATGACTTCCGGGCAAAGAGGGGATTAAATGCTGTTGTGGGTTCAATGGATTCTTGAAAGTGGATACCTTTTTTTATTGTAACGGAGAAGATCTCCAGGATCTCATTGAGTCTCTCTTCGCAGGTTGTTTCGTCGGTTGTAAATTGAACAGTGGTCTGGTTGGGATAATAGAAATTTATCTCCTTCTCCTCGGCCAGGGCTTTAAGTGATTCCGATGATACTCCAACCGGCAATTCAACCAGCAACGTATCGAAGAAATTTTCGTGAACTACTTTGTAGTTTAGCTCTTTAAGGCCTGATGCAAGATAAGCGGCCCCGGTATGGATGTTGGAGGCGATTCTTCTTAATCCTTCCGGGCCATGATAGGCGGCATACATCCCTGCCATACTGGCCAGCAATGCCTGAGCAGTGCATATATTCGAGGTGGCTCGTTCGCGTTTGATGTGCTGCTCCCTGGTCTGCAACGCCATCCTCAGAGCAGGTTTTTCATTTACATCAATGGAGATACCTATGATCCTGCCTGGGATATCTCTTTTAAAACGCTCTTTGGTGGCAAAAAAGGCAGCATGCGGCCCTCCATAAAACATGGGTATCCCGAAACGTTGGGTGGAACCCACCACCACATCCGCATCCCATTCCCCCGGAGGGGTGATCAACACCAGGCTCATGATATCAGCAGCCACCGCCACTGAAATCTCTTTTTCATGGGCCGATTGGGTAAAGGAGCTGTAATCCCTGATGGCGCCATCCCCGGCCGGGTATTGGATCAGGCATCCGAACATAGAATCGTCCAGTGAAATGGTATCGTATGATCCAAAAACCAACTCAATGCCCAGAGGTTCCGCCCTGGTGATCAATACTGCCCTTGTTTGAGGAAAAATGTTCTCATCCACAAAAAATTGCTGCCTCCCCGCCTTCACTGCTGCCCTCGATCGTGCATTGAAAAACATGATCATGGCTTCGGCAGCTGCAGTGGCCTCGTCCAGCAATGAGGCATTGGCGATCGCCATACCAGTAAGCTCCATCACCATGGTCTGGAAATTGAGTAAAGCTTCGAGCCTTCCCTGGGAAATCTCAGCTTGGTATGGAGTATAGGAGGTATACCAATTGGGATTTTCCAGGATGTTACGCTGAATAACGGGAGGAAGAATGGTGTTGTAATAACCCAGCCCCATATAGGATTTAAACATTTTGTTCTTTGAGGCTATACCACGCATCCTGTTTAAATAGGTGTACTCATCAACTCCTTCGGACAGGTTAAGAGGCTCATTTTTGAAGATAGAGGAGGGAACGGTTTTCTCCATCAGCTCGTCAACAGATCCTAATCCAATTTTGTCCAGCATTTCTTTAATTTCCGGCTGCCGGGGACCTAAATGACGAAGGCTAAAGCGATCAGATTTCATTGATTTTTTGTAAAAAATGGTTGCAGAACAAGTTTGTGTTCCAGGCTCAAATATAGGTAAACAGACTGTGAAATTTCATGTCAGAAATCATGTTATTGAGACATGGTGAGAAACGGATTTTCGGAGATCTCATACCCGATGGTGGAGGGTGGTCCGTGACCAGCATAAACAACTGTTTCAGGAGGCAGTACAAGCAGCCTGGTACGTATGGATTGTATGAGCTGATCATAATCGCCACCCGGCAAGTCGGTTCTTCCAATACTTCCCTGGAAGAGTGCATCGCCGGTAATCACAAATCCTCCCTCTTTGGAGTAGTAAGCCAGGCTTCCAGGTGAATGTCCCGGAACATGGATCGAATGTAAAATTTGGTTCCCGACATGAATGATCTCCTTATCATCTATGGTTTGATCGATCCCGGTGAATGGCTCTACACTCAATCCAAATACGTCTCCCATCATGGGTGCATTGTTCACCAGTTTAGCTTCATCTGCATGGGCCCGAAAAGGGCATCCGTAGTGAACCTTGACGTGATGAACCCCCAGTATATGATCTACGTGACAGTGGGTGTTGATCTGGCCGGTTAATTTGAGTCCCTTTTTTGATATGTGATTCTCGAAAAATGCTCTCTCCTCCCGGGAGTAAAAAGCAGGGTCAACCACCAGGCAATTCCTGGTTTCATCCCATACCAGGTAGGTGTTGACCTGAAAGGAGTTGAATACAAGTGTATCTATTTGGATCATACTAGTTGTTTTTACCCCTCAAGAGAGGAACGAACGAAAAATGACCATGTTCACTGTGCTGGAAATGATCTTCAGTTTCACGTACCACCCGGATCATTTTCTGACCAAGAGGGCCACCTTCGGGAACCACCAATACTCCACCAACAGTGAGTTGATCCAACAAACTTTGAGGGATCTCCAGCGCTGCGGCGGTGACAAGAATCCGGTCAAAGGGAGCATAAGCAGGCAATCCTTCGTAACCATCACCATAAAAGAAAATGGGTTTATAATTCAGGGGTCCTAAAGTTTTCTGCGCATCGAGAAAGAGTTGACGTTGCCGCTCTATGGTATAGACCCTTGCACCTAATTCCAATAATACGGCGGTCTGGTATCCCGACCCGGTTCCCACTTCAAGAACCTTCAGGTGCCTGCTTACATCCAGTAGCTCTGTTTGGTAAGCCACCGTATAGGGTTGGGAAATGGTTTGACCTGCAGATATGGGGAAGGCCTTATCGGTATAGGAGAAGTTGATAAAGCTGCTGTCCATAAAGAGATGTCTGGGTACCCGTCCCATGGCTTCCAATACCTCCTCATTTTTTATCCCTTTGGATCGAATATCGTCTATCAGCTTATTTCTTAGTCCTTTATGTCGATAACTGTCCAAATGTTCCGATTGAATGAGCAAATATAGTTTATATTCTTGAACATATATTGCCATTTTTTAAGCTGCTGATGCAATTATTTGGATGCAATTGTAGTTATAATATGAAGAGGTTGATCTATTGAATGAAGAACCACAGGAACCAACGGATTCTCTACATTGTTTTTGACTTCCTGGCTGCACTCGCGGCCTGGATTCTCTTTTACATGTTTCGTAAGGTTCAGATTGAGCCACAGGTATTTGGCATAGAGGTACCCATCACGCTTGGAACTCGTTTCTGGGGAGGGGCCATTGGCCTTCCATTAGTCTGGATCATGTTTTACTATTTCACCGGGTTTTACAATGATGTTTTTCGACGGTCCAGGCTGGATGACTTTTTGCGTACCTTTATGACCTCATTGTTGGGGGTTATTGTTATTTTCTTCCTTTTGATCCTGGACGATACCATTGTTGATTATACCAATTATTACAGCCTTTTCTTTACACTCTTCCTGCTCCACTTTACCTTTACTTTAATCCCCAGAATGATCATTACCAGTGGAACAGTCAGCCGGGTACATAAACGCAAGATCGGGTTCAAAACAGTGATGGTCGGTAGCAATGAGAATGCGGTGGATGTATACATGGACATCCTGGACCAGAAGAGGTCCAGTGGCCTTGAAATCCTGGGATTTATCAATATCCATCAGAAGGTGCATTACCAGTTGCAGGACCATATTGCGCATCTTGGCGGACATGAAAATATGGAAAAGATCCTTCGTGATCTACAGGTAGAGGAGGTGATCATAGCCCTGGAGCCTTCCGAGCATGGTAAGATCGGGGGTATTGTGAACCGTTTATCGCTGTTAGATATACGGGTAAGTGCCATACCGAGCATGACCGATATTCTAACCGGTAAAGTAAAGAGTACCACTATTTTCGGGACCCCTTTACTGGAGGTTACCCATGGTTTGATGCCAGCCTGGCAACAAAATGTGAAGCAGATGCTCGACATTATCCTGGCCACTGTTTCCCTCATCGTTCTGATGCCCCTGAACCTTTTTTTGATCATAGGGGTAATACTATCCTCACCCGGACCGATCCTGTATAAGCAGGACCGGGTGGGAAGATTTGGCCGGCAATTTAAAATCTACAAGTTCCGCTCCATGTACCACAATGCTGAGGAGAACGGACCCGAACTCTCTTCAAAACATGATCCACGGGTGACCAGTTTCGGACAGTTTATGCGCAAGCATCGGTTGGATGAAATTCCCAATTTTATCAATGTCTTGAAAGGGGATATGGCGCTGGTTGGACCCCGGCCCGAAAGGGAGTATTTTATCAATAAGATTACCCAGGAGGCACCTCACTATATCCATCTCCATAAGGTGAAGCCAGGGATCACTTCCTGGGGACAGGTGAAATATGGTTATGCTGAAAATGTGCAGGAGATGATCAAAAGACTCAGGTATGACATCCTCTATATTGAGAATATGTCTCTTTTTGTGGACCTGAAAATTCTTTTCTATACAGCCATAACCATAATCAAGGGGAGGGGAGTCTAATCCACCTGCTACCCGATACCCCTGATTTTTCGGGCTACTGTAATCCCCTTCCTTTCAACAGAGGTTCAATGGTAGGTTCATGTCCCCTGAATTTCAGGTACATCTCCATCTCATCGACAGAACCCCCTTTTTCCAGAATATTTGATCTGAAAGCGGTGGCAGTGGTCTGGTCGTAAAGGCTTGTTTCGAGGAATGCATTAAACGCGTCTTTGTCAAGCACCTCTGCCCAGATGTAACTGTAATATCCTGAGGAGTATCCCCCCGAGAATATATGCTGAAAGTAGGCGGAGCGGTAACGTGGAATGATCTCGTCAATCAGTCCGATCTTCTTCATGGAGGAGGACTCAAATTGGTTCACATCCAGATTAGTTGCATCTGTAAGGGTATGATAATCCATATCCAGAAGGGATGCAGCCACATACTCAACGGTCACAAATCCCTGATTGAACTTGCTGGCAGCTTCCAGTTTATTGATCAAATCAGATGGAATCATCTCTCCGGTTTCATAGTGTTTTGCATAGGTGACCAGTACATCGGGGTGTGCCGCCCAATTCTCCATGATCTGGGAAGGGAGTTCTACGAAATCCCTTGCTACTGCTGTTCCTGAGGTGGTCAGGTAATCACATTTGGTAAGCATGGAGTGGAGGGCGTGACCAAACTCATGGAAAAAAGTGAGGGTTTCATCAAAGCTGAGCAGGGCAGGTTTACCACCTGTGGGTCGGGTAAAGTTCATCACGATCAGGTGAACAGGTGCAATGCGCTCTCCTGCTTTGGAGTGAGCCTGACGAATGCTGGTACTCCAGGCACCTCCCCTTTTCCCGGGCCTGGGGTGGAAGTCCATGTAGAGGATGCCCAGGTGCGATCCATCCCTCTCTTTGACTTCATATGCCATCACCTCCTCGTGGTAGGCCGGTAACTCATTGCGGGGTTCGAAGGTGAGTCCGTAGAGGTTGTTCACTACTTTGAAAAGGCCTTCTTTCACAGTTTCAAGGCTGAAATAGGCCCTCACCTCCTCTTCATCCAGTTCATATTTCTCTTTCCGGATCTTCTCGGCATAGTACCACCAGTCCCACGACGCCAGTTTAAAATCGCCACCCTCCTGGTCAATCATTGCCTGCATCATGGCAGCCTCTTCTGTGGCCTTGCTCAGTGCTGGCTCCCAGATCTGCATGAGCAGATCATAAACATTTCCTGGTTCCTGTGCCATTCTGTCCTCAAGCATATAGGCAGCATGGGTTTCAAATCCAAGCAGATTGGCCCTTTCAATGCGCAGGGCAAGCATCTCCTTGATAATTTCGCGGTTATCAAACTCATTCCCATTGTTGCTCCTCATAAACATGGCAGTGTAGATCTCTTCACGAAGCTTACGATTCTCAGCGTACTGTAAAAAAGGGATCCAGCTGGGTTTGTGTAGTGTGAAGAGCCAGCTTCCCTGATGACCGGCTCGGTCGGCAGCATCAGATGCTGCAGAACGAACTGATTCGGGCAGGCCGGCCAGGTCCGCTTCGTCCTCAATGATTAGCTGGTAGGAGTTTGTTTCGGCCAACAGGTTATTTCCAAACTGCATGGAGCGCATGGAGAGTTTTTCATCAATCTCCCTGATTTTCGATTTACCAGACTCATCCAGGTTGGCACCACCTCTGACGAAACGTTTGTAGATCTTCTCAAGGACCCTGATTTGTTCGGAATTAAGGCCCATGGATTCCTGATCCTCATATACAGCTTTCACTTTTTCGAATAGCGCAGCGTTCAGCATCATGTTGCTCCTGTGAGCAGAAGTAATGGGAACCAGGATTTTGGCAATGGAATCGATCTCATCACTGGTTTCTGCAGATCTCAATTTCTCGAAAACTCCTCTGACTTTTCGCAGAAGCTCTCCGCTGTAGTCGAAAGCTGTGATGGTATTTTCAAATGTGGGGGCATCTGTTTGGCCAACGATGGCGTCAATTTCAGCCTCCTGTTCAGTGATACCTGCTTCGAATGCGGGAATGAAATGACTGTTTTCAATAATATCAAATGGAGGAACTCCAAAAGGGGTATTGTATTCATTCAGGAAAGGATTCATTTTTTCTATGTTTTTCTCACTGCATCCTGACAGCATGAGTAGTGCAACAATGGTGGATAGAATAAGTTTCTTCACGATCTGTGTATTTAAAAGATTTCAATGGGCAAAAGTAATGACAATGGAATTGGATTTCAATGAATTATATTATGCCCTGTAGCAGACAAAAAAGAAGGGTTGTCATGTCGAGTGACAACCCTTCGGCAGAAACCTAAAGATTTTGATAATGGTGAAATTGCCTACAGCCGGTCAGGCAAGATACTAGATCTCATCTGTTTCAACAATCCTTCCAAGGATATCTGCGTACGGCATCATCAAAAACTCCTTACCATCGAATTCCAGTTCTGTTCCTGAAAAATTCTTGTAGAATACTACGTCGCCCACTGAAATTTCGGGATCCTCGATCCCGCTGATTGCCAGTACTTTTGCAAACATAGGTTTCTCCTTGACGGTATCGGGAATAATAATCCCCGAAGCTGTTTTCTCTTCTGCTGCTGCTATCTCCAGAAGCACATGTTGATTAATTGGCTGTAACTCTTTCATTTTTAATAGATTTTAGGTTTACTAATTGAGTCGAACTCAATGTATTTCCAGCAGCTGATTGATCCTGTTTTTATCAAAACCCACAATCATCTGACCGTTAATTTCTGTCTGGGGAACTCCCTGCTGACCACTTTTACTGACCATGGCCGTGGCTGCTGCAGTATCAGCAGCTACATTTACTTCGCGATAGGAGACGTTGTTCTCATTGAGGTAAGTTTTCAGGGTGGTACACCATGAACATGTGGGTGTTGTATAGACTGTTACCCGTCTGGTTTTTTTGGAATCCCCTGAGGGAACCGTTCCGATTGCCCTCCCCGAAAGGATGGATCCATAGGCCGATTCGGTCTGGCATCCTTTAATCACATTCACAACCTCACCTCCGCTAAACACCACCAGGCTTGGAGCATTGGTCACTCGAAGTTTGCTGTGAATATCCCTTACGTTATTTACATTGGCTGCAAATACGGAATGCTCTTCCTCATCGGCCAGCTCCTTGATCCGGCCCAACGCACATTCGCTCTGTTCTGTTCCTCCTTTGTAAAGAAGCAGGAAAGATCTCTCCAGTGAGGAGATCCCGGCTTCCAGTTCACTATAGGATTTAACTTCTGTTATTTTCATTGTATGATTACGCAAATTTTACAAGCGCAAAGATACAATAGCAAAGTGAAGATTTCAGTAACTTTTGTCACATAAAGGAGAATAATCTATTCTTCCCCGGGACAGGTTGATCATCCCTTTTTTTTCCATCTGTTTTAACAGCCTGGAAATGACCTCTCTGGAGCTGTTCAGGGCCAGGGCAACATCCTGGTGGGATCCCTCAAAAATCATGGAGCCGGAGGAGCGGAAGCGGTCGGTAAAAAATCGCTCCAGTCGCTCATCCATCTTCATAAATGCAATGCTGTCCAGGGCATAAAGCAATTCGTCAAACCTCATCTGCATTGAATGCATGACATACTCTTTCCAGGTTTGGAACCGGGTCATCCAATTGTCTAGCAGCTCAACGGGGATCAAAACAACGGTGGTGGATACCTCTGCAATGGCTTTAACCCTGCTTTTAGTCCTGTCCATACAGCAGATCAGAGACACGGTACACACCTCACCCGGTCTCATATAATAGAGAAGCAATTCATTGCCCGCTTCATCCGTTCGGCAAACTTTGATAAGACCGGAAAGCACTACGGGGAAGGACCTGATGTACTGATCCTCCCTTATGAGCTCCTCGTTCTCCTCAAATACTTTGTAGCTCCCTGACTTACTAATGGCCAACCGGAGTCCGGATTCAAAAAAAGGAAAGCGTTTTTTTATTAATTCCTCAATCATATACTCTTCTATTTATAGGGCCTTTTTTTCCTGATTCTGCCTGCACCTTTTTTAAATGGATCAGAGGATCGTTGCTGCAACCGACGGCCATAATACATGAGTAGTATGCCCACAAAAAAAGGAGTGTAAATCACCAACCTGGGGATACCAATAAGGATCCAGCCAGCATTGGAGCCAATGGTGAGAATCAGACCTGTGATAGCCACTGCGATCCCGATCCGGTACCATGATTTACTCCGTTCACGACTGCCCTGTTCAATCTCTGCCCGCAGAACCCTTTCATCAATCTGGCTGATGGCGGATTTGATCTCCTCATCAGTGAATCCCTGCTCGGCAAGCCTGGACCTGATTTGGGTGTAACTCTCACCCTCCAGCTTCTGCTGGACCAGTTCTTTTATGATGCTTTCCGACAGTTTCTCCATGGGATTATTTGGATCAGCAATAATAACGGGACGAAGATATGAAATTTTACTCGTTGATCTCCTGAAGATTGTACTCGAGACGTTGAATGGACTCCATAAGCGAAGCTTCCGGTTTAATGGTGTTATAGATACCCCAGAATGAAGGATCAAACTGGAAGGGTTCATCGGAAAGTACAGTTCTGGGATTCACCCGATCAGCTGCATTAATTCGAAGCCGCTCTCCCGGGATCACATCGGTAATGGCCATTTCAATTGAAATCCGGTACCTGGCCCCGATCCATTGACGTCGTTTTCGCACCTTCAATTCTACTTCTGCACGGACCTGACTTACGTGGTATTTACCATCCGTTTCCCTGTAATCCACATGATACCTGGCTAGTGTGGGACGGATACGGATTTTGGTTGAACTACTCACCAGGAAAAGCCCCGGCTCTTTGTGAATCAATTCCGGATTGTACTCAAAATCGACAGCCAGCAGGGCAAGATGCTCCTGGTCAAGGTAAAGTTGTCCCCGGAAAAGAAGGCCCTGAATATTACTCTTCTGCCGAAAGCTGATCACATAAACCAAGCGGTCTCCATAAGTCATCAGGTCAGTGAATTCAAGGTCATACCAGTTAAGAAAATCATCGGTGAGAAAGTCAGGCCGATCCTTGATCACATCCAGGCTAAGGGAGGTGTAAATCCCCGAGCGAAGTTTGATCAGCACTGTATCTTTTGTGGAAACATTGGTTATTTTTCTCCCCTTCCTGATCCGTACCCGGTCACCGGTTGAGTTTTGCGGGTAAGGTCCTTTTGCCACATCCAGCACTGCTTCAGAATAAACCATGCAATGATCATTTCGCTTGACCGATTCCCTGTAAAATGCAGTCATGGTGGCATGATCATCCATATAGTTACTGGGGATCCGGTGCAGGGCTTCACTTAATAGCAGTTCGGGATCTGCAAACCGGATAATCACTTCCTGAAGGGGTACCATTTCTCTTTCCAGCAGGATGTTTATCTCCTCTTCTGCCGGATAGCTCACAGGCAGCAACATTTGCTTGTATCCCATGTATGAGACAAGCAGCAGAGGATCGGACATAATTTCGGGGATTTTGAAAGAGAAATCACCCTCCTGGTTGGAAATGGATCCCAGGTTGGTTCCGAAAAGTGCAATGGTTGCATAGGGAAGTGGCTTCCGAGAGCGACTGTCAAGCACCCTTCCCTTTAAAATGAAACGATTGTTCTCCAGGTTAATTGGGATAGGAGCAAATTCGTTCTTCTTATAAATGACAATGTTGCGATCGACTAGCCTGTAGGCAAATTGTGGATCTTGAAGAAGTGAGTCCAGGGCTTTTTCCAACAATAGAGAATCTGCAGAGAATTGGACCCGTTGTTTCCCTGTAATCAGTCCCGAATTGTAGGTGAAATTATAACCGGTCTGCAGGGTGATCTCATCCAGAACCTGGTTGATGCTTCTGCTCTTTGATGAGACAGTTACATGGATCTCCGGTATTGAATCCTGACATTGCAGGGGAGGGGAAAGGAAGAGGATTATCATAAAAAGGGTGGCCAGGCAAAGACGACCAGTCATATTTCCCCTTTTTAAGATTCCCATATGTTTAAATCAATTGGTCAGGTAATAGCCGTCCTCCCTGTGGCTGATGGCCAACCCGAACGCAGCGCCAATGGTTTCAAGGATGGCATCAATGGATTGTTCGCTATAGGAGGTGGTGATCTTCATATCATGCAATTCAACCTGATCGGGGTGAATTTTCACATGGTAGGATTCTTCCAGCTCCTGGAGAACTTCTAAAAGCTCTGCATCTACAAATTTAAAATCTTTTGTCTTCCATGACATATAATTGGAATCTTTCTGGACCGACCTGGTCAGGTTTTGACTTTCGGATCGTCCCATCTCTCCCGGTTCCAGGGTAATGAATTGTCCGGAGTTTTCCATGGACATTCTGACTTTTCCTGTTTCCACAAATACCTCCACCTCCGGCGCAAGGCCTGATCTCTTTACATTAAACGAAGTTCCAAGTACCGAAATCACTACTTTACCCGAACGTACAGTAAAAGGATTAACAGGATTCGACATCACTTCGAAAAAAGCTTCACCCTTGAGATCCACAGTTCTCTCCAGATTGAAGGCAGGCGGATAGGAAATCTCTGCTCCTTCGTTCAGGTATATCCGGCTGCCATCGGGGAGATTTATGGTGCTGATTCCTTTTTCGGAATAATGACTCTGATCAGGTTCATTTTCGTTGTTTCGGATGACCCCAAAGTATATTGCCGGGATCCCGATTGCCAGTATGAGCATGATGGATGCGGCTATCCTTAGTGCCGGAAGTATATGTTTGCTTCCTGTTCCGGCAGGTTGCTCCTCCAACAACCCGTCTTCTTCAAGCCTTCTGTGCAACTTGCCCCAGGCTTTGGAGGAATTCCCGTTTCTGTTGGAGGGATTCTCGTCAAAATATTTCCAGGTCTTTTCCATGTTGTTCAATTCAGACTGTTGTTTAGGATTGCTTTCAACTTCATTTCTGAAAGCAATCTCCTCTTTCACACTCATCTCACCGGCAAGGAACCGGGCCAAATCGATATCTCTATTCTTGTTCATATTTCTCCAGACTGTTACGCAAGGCTTTAAGTGCTTTACCCATATTTGCTTCTACGGTCTTCACCGAGATGGAGAGCCTGTCGGCAATTTCTCTGTATTTCAAGCCCTCATGACGATTTAAACGGAAGATTTCCCTGGTTCTTTCAGGTAGTTCTTCGAGGGTTTTTGCAATCAGTTCCGACACTTCATTCAACTGCATCAATTGAGACGGATCGGAAGGGTCAACATCATGATCCAAAGAGGTCCTTTCATCCATGGGATATTCCCGCCGCATTTTCCGGAAGTACATCATGGAATTATTATAGACCGAGCGGTACAGATAACTTTGCCAGCTCCTGTTGATTCTTAAAGTCTCTCTATTCTTCCAAATATTATAGAAGACGTCCTGAACAACCTCTTCAGCTATCTCTCTTTTACCAACCAGACTTTCAGCATAACTACTGAGCCCGGGATGAAACCGGTGAAAAAGCCTCTCAAAAGAAATTATATCACCCTTCTGGATCTTTCTCAGTTGCTGTTGTTCTTTCAGGACCATTGTTACGTTTAAAAAGCGCTGTCTTTTTGTGGCTTATACAGGGATGGTAAAGTTACACAATTCTTATAGACAGCGCTTTGAGCTATATTATTTACTGTTTATTGGATCAACCGTTTCGCCTCAGGTACTTCCGATTCAGTCTGCGAATGGCACTTTCAATGGACTGATCCGGTTCGATTACATTGTAACCTTCCCAGAATCCCTGGTCGAAAAATATATAAACCTTTTCGCCCATCACGTCATTTCTCTTAAACCTCTCCTTTGATGCAAATTTCTCAATTCCCTCATAGGTGCGGTCGGTAATAGCGACTTCCGACATGGTCGAGTAGGTGGTATTAAAAAGTTTCTTCTTCCAATTGACCTTGAATTTCACTTCTGCACGGGCATAACTGAAGTACCAACGGTCATCCTCAATGGTATACTTGGATCTGTAAACAGCCTTTTCTGGTATGATGACCATGCCCATGGGTTTTTTCTTAATAAATAACCTGGCAGCTTCCTCCTTGTTCTCCGTATTAAGCTCAAACTCGGCTTCTGTGATGGCAAGTTTATCCATATCGATGTAAAGTTTCCCACGATAAAAAGGTTTCTCCACGTACATTTTCTGGTCGAATGAGACCACGTAGTGCAGCCTGTCATCGATACTGATTACGTCACTCAGATGAAAATTATATACAGCATAGTAATCAGATGAAAGGAGAATGTATGGGTTCTTCATCACATCAAGTAGCAAGGTAGTGTTGGGTCCACCCTGTACTTTGAATAATACGGTATCCATTTTTTCAACATCCGCACTCTTTCGTCCTTTGAAAAGCTTAACCTGGTCATATTGGAATTCATTGTAGTACGCTCCTTTGAAGATGTCGATTACCGCTTCGGAGATGGAAACGTAGTTGCGTCCCCTTTGGATGGACTCCCGGTAGAATCCCCGCATCATCATCGGATCGGTACTGTAGTTCTTCTTCACGTTGGCCAGTACATCAACAATTAGTTCCATGGCATCCTCGGGCCTGATTATGACCTCTTTCAGTTGCACCGAACTGGGATCCAGCTTGATGGTAAGGGTTTTTTTATTGAACTGACTGAGGGGTATAGTTTTGTTGCTAAATCCAATGTAAGACACCTTTAAATCAGATATATCTGCATCATTGGCAATCTTTATGGTGAACTCTCCGTCTATATTGGTTACTGTGGCAATGTTACTGCCTGTAGCTTCAACGGTAGCAAAGGGAAGGGTTCGTGCTGTCTGACTATCGATAACCTTGCCGAAATAAGCTTTAAAATTCATGGTATCGATCAGCTCTTCGTCTCCTTTCGGTATAGCATATACAGATGCACTTAAGAAAATGGCCAGAACCAATAACCAGGATCCTTTGTTCATGCGAAAAGTTTTCATCTCTATTAGTTTTTAAATGTTAAATTCGTGCTCTTTAAATAGAGATGCATTAAAAAGGATTTACCCTACCCGGAAAACGTATTTTATCGAAGTTTTTTGAGTTATGGCCAAAAAGATGAAGTTGCCAGACAGCTCTGGGATCTTTCGGAATCACTCACCGGATTAAAATTTGCTGTGTAATCCTTGTATGGCATAATATTTGCGATTTTTATGCTGTTAAAAAAGGATAGAAATCATGAGAAATATATTAATTCCTATTTGGATCCTCGGCATGGTTATACTAAGCGGGTGTGGATCTTCGATTCGGGTATATTCTGACCTGGATGACACAGGCAGGTTCGAACAGTATGCGACCTATAGTTTTATGGATTTTACCGAGGGGAACAAAAAGACCATCACAGGTATGGAACTTGAGCGTATTCGTGTAGCATTTGCAAGGGAACTGGAACAAAGAGGTTTACAGTTTGTGGAGGAGAATGGTGATGTTTCGGTGAAAATAACTGTTTACCACCGTGAAGCGATGGACAGGTACTATGGTCATCCATGGAGGTACACTTTCATGGAACGTGCCATTGCGGTTGATATGTATGACAACCAGTCCCTGAAGCACGTTTGGCATTGCGCTGCTGTTGATGAACTGAAATATGATCCGGAAGAGAGAGCAGAAAGGCTTCCTGCGGTGGCTTCAGAAATCTTCGAAAGATACCCTGTTAGTAAGCCACACAACTCAATTTCTTATTTAGATTGATCCTCCCCCTTCTTTCCCAGGCGAAAATCGCGCTTTACAAAAGTGATGAAATCTTTATTCAGCTTTTTACTCTCCTCTCGTGGCATTTTCAGGAACCTTTTTAACAGCCTGTTATCAATAAGTTCGGTAATCAGGAACAGTTCACACAATGTGATATAGAGATCCTTCAGATCAAAAGTATAGAAGGGTTTGATGGTTATATAATCCAGGGAACCACCCCATAATGCATTGTCTATCAGGTTGGCTGCAAGACCAGCCAGGAAGAGGTGGATAAAGCCATTGATCCAGAAACTGTTTCTCTTTCGTTTGACATAAAAACGCCACACTTCGATGAAGACGATACCGATCAGACTGAACAGAATGATATTCAGCAGATGGGAACCCTGCTTCAATCTCAATAACACCCATAGATAAGAGCCCAGGGTGTTCTGGGTGGGCTCAATAAAAAACACAGGTTTGATCAATGGTATGGATATGGACTGCCACTCCAGAGAAAAAAGATACACCTTGATCCCCTGGTCGATGGCAACGGCCATTCCAAGAAAGATCCAGTTGATACCCTTCTTTACCTTAAAAAGGTGTTCCAGGGTGGTGGCAAGTGCAGCAATAAATCCCAGAAAAAGTGCCGGAAGAAGAAAGAACTTCCACAGGTACTCCAGGTCCGTTACTCTGTTTGCCACTGCGTAGATCACCATTACGGCCAGCCATATGATGAAGAAGAGAGCGATGTTCCTGAAATACTTTTTGGCCATTGGAGTGATTTTCTGAGAGGCGAAATTAATGAAATTTGGATTAATTAAAATCTTTCCTTTAATTTGACGTTCATAAAGATTACAGAATGAAAATGATTCGCACAAACTGGTGGTGGCAACTTAATTTCCAAAAGGCCGGAGAATAGGTTTAGCCCCATTGTGCAATACAATATTAAGGCTTCCGCTTCGGTGGAGGCCTTTTTTTATGGTTTTGCCTCAGGGTATTTTAAACTTAAACAAATGAAAAAAGTTCCGGTAAGGATAGAACGAAGAAAGATACTGGCAGATATCATCACACCAGTAAGTATCTATTTAAAAGTAAGGGATGTGTATCCCAATGCACTATTGCTTGAAAGCTCTGATTATCATAGCAAGGAGAACTCCTTCTCATTCATATGTATGGATCCACTTGCCGAATTCAGTGTCAATCAGGGAAAAGTGAACATCTCATTGCCTGGCCATCAATCGGTGCAATCAGAGGTGAACGCCGGGAACAATGTGGTTAGTTTACTTAGCGAATTCATCTCCTCATTTGACATTGATGCCGGTGGGGAGGAGATGCTGGTGGATGGAGTATTCGGTTATTCCACCTATGATGCGGTCCAGTATTTTGAAGAGATCCGGTTTCAATCACCCATTCCCGAGAAAGAGGAGATCCCCGAGTTGCGGTACAATTTTTTCAGGTTTGTATTGGCCATCAATCACCATACCAATGAACTTATGTTGTTCGAGCATATTGTCAACGGAGGGGAGAGTGAAATCGACCGGGTGACCACACTGCTTCACAACCGGAATATCGCAACGTATGGATTTGAGGTTTCTGGCGTTGAATCGTCCAACCTGACCGATGAGGATTACAAACGGATGGTGACCAGAGGTAAAGAACATTGTTACAGGGGAGATGTTTTCCAGATTGTCCTTTCAAGGCAGTTCAGGCACTCTTTTACAGGCGATGAATTCAATGTATATCGTGCATTGCGATCCATCAATCCATCTCCCTACCTGTTCTATTTTGATTATGGAAGCTACAAACTATTCGGATCCTCACCGGAAGCGCAGATCGTCGTGAAAGGCGGCAAGGCTTACATTAATCCCATTGCAGGAACCTTCAGGCGCACAGGTAACGACCGGGAAGACCAGGAGCTGGCCAGGAAACTGGCGAAGGATGAGAAGGAGAATGCCGAACATGTGATGCTGGTCGATCTCGCCAGAAATGACCTGAGCCGGACCACCAAAAAGGTGACCGTAGAAGATTACCGGGAGATCCAATTCTATTCGCATGTGATCCATATGGTTTCGAAGGTGTCGGGAATATTGCCGGAGGATGCAAATACCATCCGGATTCTGGCCGAATCATTTCCGGCAGGTACCCTTTCCGGTGCCCCCAAGTACAGGGCCATGGAACTGATTGACAAGTATGAAGGAAAACGAAGAGGATATTATGGCGGTACCATCGGATTTATCCGTTTCAATGGTGATATTAACCATGCCATTATGATCCGCTCTTTTCTCTCCCGTGATCATACTTTATACTATCAGGCGGGAGCAGGAATCGTTTCTGAATCCACCGAAGCAGGTGAACTGCAAGAGGTGAACAATAAATTGGCGGCTTTGAAATCAGCCATTGAGATGGCCCGGAATATGAACTAAGAAAAATAGAACAAACATGAAGATACTGGTTCTGGATAATTATGATTCTTTTACATACAACCTGGTTCAGTACATTGAACGGGTGATGAAGGCACCTGTGGATGTGAAACGGAATGACCAGATTCCCTTAAAGGAAATAGATTCCTATGATAAAATCCTTATTAGTCCGGGTCCCGGTATTCCGCAAGAAGCAGGTATAGCTCTGAATCTGATCAGGGAATATGGTACCACAAAAAGTATCATGGGTGTTTGCCTGGGACACCAGGCCATCGCGGAGGCCTTTGGTGGATCCATTGTAAACCTGGACCGGGTATATCATGGGGTGATGGGACAAATGAAGCAGGTTGTGACGGGTGACTACCTTTTTGAGGGGATCCCGGTGGATTTTGATGCCGGACGCTATCACTCATGGGTGGTGGAACATAAAACCTTGCCCGATGAACTGGAAATAACGGTAGAGAACGATGAGGGTTATATTATGGCCATCAGACACAGAAAGTATGATGTAAGAGGGGTTCAATTCCATCCGGAGTCCGTATTAACTGAATATGGTGGCAGAATGGTCCTGAATTGGCTGAAGAATTAAGGATTTCCAAAGCACGCTAATTAACAAGAACAAAGTGAGTTAATCATGAAAGAGACGCTGCAATATTTGTTTGACCACAAGACCCTGGGAAAGGAAGATGCCAAGCTGATCCTGAGGAACATGGCAGAGGGAGTATACAATGATTCGGAGATAGCTGCATTTATTTCGGTCTATTTGATGCGAAGTATTACAGTGGAGGAGTTGTCGGGGTTCCGTGATGCCCTGCTGGAACTTTGCACGCCGGTAGATCTATCTGAATACAACACCATCGATGTCTGTGGTACCGGGGGTGATGAAAAAAACACCTTTAATATTTCAACCCTGACCTCCTTTGTGGTTGCCGGGGCAGGGGAAAAGGTGGCCAAGCATGGGAACTACAGTGTATCGTCAGCCTGTGGCTCATCCAACGTACTGGAATATTACGGGTATTCCTTTTCCAGCGATAATGAGAGGTTAAAGAGGGAGATGGACCGCTATAACATCTGTTTCCTGCATGCCCCGCTCTTCAACCCGGCCATGAAAAACGTGGCACCTGTGAGGCGAAGCCTCCGGATAAAGACTTTTTTCAATATGTTGGGACCCATGGTGAATCCGGCTTTCCCGAAGAATCAGCTGGTTGGCGTTTTCAGCCTTGATGTGGCCAGACTCTACAACTATTTATACCAGGAATCGGGAAAACAGTATTGCATTATACACTCACTGGACGGGTATGATGAGATCTCTTTAACGGGTGGATTTAAGGTGCTGACCCGGCTGACTGAACGTACCTTTGTACCTGCCGATCTGGGACTCACACAGGTGACACCCTCCGATATCTATGGCGGTTCCTCCGTGGAAGAGGCTGCAGCTGTTTTCCTGAAGATCCTGGAAGGAAAAGGAAGCCATGCACAGAACGATGTGGTGGTGGCCAATGCTGCATTTGCCTTGTACTGTATGGATGAATCCAGGGGCATCGAAATTTGCCTGGAACGGGCCAGAGACTCCCTGAAATCGGGTTCAGCTTTAAGCACATTTAAAAATCTGGTAGAAAGCAATTAGTATGAATTTTCTGGATGCCATAGTTGAGCACAAAAGGATGGAAGTGTTGAAGCGAAAGCAGAAGCGGCCCTTATCCAACCTGAACACTTTCCCATTCTATGGGAGGAAAACCAATGTTATTGATTCTGAGGGATTGACCGAAAGACCCGGGATCATTGCAGAATTTAAGCGAAAGTCACCTTCCAGGGGTCCAATCAACATGGAAGCAGATCCCGTTGAGGTGGCCGGGGCATACCGTGATGCTGGAGTATCTGCCATGAGTATTCTTACTGATCGTAACTTTTTCGGGGGATCCTTCTCGGACCTGAG
>Ga0209013_10002018_pt1 | contig 18618 bp, 18 predicted proteins | sample Cruoilmetagenom2_FD_187291 | JGI IMG/M metagenome (GOLD analysis project Ga0209013, IMG submission 187291) | Oil polluted marine microbial communities from Coal Oil Point, Santa Barbara, California, USA - Sample 2 (SPAdes) (version 2) | ecosystem: Environmental > Aquatic > Marine > Oil seeps ...
CTGCTTTTTCGTCGTAACTTTGGAGTAAATAATCTCCTTGAACGACAGGAAGTGCTTCAAGTTTCATGTCTACCACCCTCTCAAAATACGATACAAATACTAGTTTACATTAAATTGAAAGTAAATGGCGAATAATTTAACTTTTTAAAATACTAATTTTCCGGAAGTTATTGAAATTGTTTTTCTTCAGTTTATTTCGCACTGATCCGATTTAATAGATTTTTCGGATATCAGTATAAGAAAAGACATCGGCTCGCACCAATGTGGGTGCAAGCCGTGTTTTTCTAATGTATAATAGGACTAATTGTAATTCTTTTCAGGTGGTGTACACATGGAACATAAGAAAATCTATAATGCCATGGAAATCAAAACGAAACATGGCAACTTAATTATCGAAGGCCCCATACCTTCAGTTGATCTTGCAAGGTATGAATTTCATGAGGATTTGGTGGCATTTCGTCCACCTGCTCAACAACATAAAGCAATTGTTGAAATTGCCAAGTTACCTGAAGGTCGAATCTTAATTGCACGAGATCACATGACTATTGTCGGATATGTCACTTATTTATTTCCTGATCCTCTTGAACGTTGGTCAAAAGGGAAAATGGAGAATTTGATTGAGCTTGGTGCAATCGAGGTGATTCCAAAATATCGCGGAACGGGTGTTGGGAAGAGCCTACTTCGTGTATCGATGATGGATGATGGGATGGAAGACTATATTACGATAACGACTGAATATTATTGGCACTGGGACTTAAAAGGAACAGGTTTAAATGTTTGGGAATACCGTAAAGTCATGGAAAAAATGATGAACGCTGGCGGTTTAGAATATTTTGCAACCGATGATCCCGAAATCAGTTCACATCCTGCGAATTGTTTAATGGCAAAAATCGGTAAACGCATTGATAATGAATCGATTCAACGCTTTGATCAATTACGCTTTATGAACCGTTTTATGTATTAACCGAGTAAAGGAGTAAATGACAAATGATAGTAGAACAAATGATGAATAAAAATGTTCTGACCCTTAACCCGTCTAATACGATAAAAGAAGCCGTCTCAATTTTACGCGAAAAGAAAATTAGACATATCCCCATCGTCAATGAACAAGGCAAAGTAGTAGGTGTCGTAACAGACCGTGATATAAAAGAAGCGGCTCCATCTAATTTATTGGATGGACAAAATCAAGAATTAGTTGAGACGCCTTTAAAAGAAATAATGACTAAAAATCCAGTCCTTGGTCATCCACTAGACTTCGTTGAAGAAGTAGCCACTATTTTTTACGATCAACAAATCGGTTGTTTACCGATTGTAAGTGGCGGCAAGCTAGTCGGTATTGTGACTGAAACTGACTTATTGTATAAATATATTGAATTAACAGGAGCACATCAACCTGGTTCTCAAATTGAAGTTCGTGTACCTAATAAAGCTGGAATATTATTCGAAGTATCCAAAGTTTTTCACGATCACCATGCGAATGTCTTGAGTGTACTTGTTTATCCAGACCTGCAGCATGAGTCTAACAAGATCTTAGTGTTTCGAGTACAAACAATGAATCCACTCGAAATAATTGAAGATATCCGTAAAGAAGGTTTCGATGTGCTATGGCCAAATATGCCGGGAATGACAACTTAAAAAAACATGCAGTGTATGTGTACTCTGAAGATCAACTTGGTTATAAATTTTCAGATACACATCCATTCAATCAAAAACGACTTACATTAACGACTGATTTATTAAGAAAAATGAAAGCACTTTCAAATGAGGACATTGTTCCACCTCGTATAGCAACAGATGAGGAATTATTACTTGCCCATGATGCAAGATATATAGATATAGTTAAAAAAGCAAGTAATGGTGAAGTCACAGCAGCACAAACTGAAAGCTTTGGAATCGGTACTGACGATACACCAATCTTCCCAAATATGCATGAAGCAAGCGCTCGTTTGGTAGGTGGCACGTTAACTGCTGTTGATTATGTAATGGAGAACAAAGCATCACATGCACTGAATCTCGGTGGAGGGCTGCATCACGGCTTTCGCGGGCGTGCTTCCGGCTTTTGCGTTTACAATGATAGTTCAGTTGCCATCAAATACATACAGGAAAAATATAATGCACGTGTTCTTTACATAGATACGGATGCTCACCACGGTGACGGTGTTCAGTGGAGTTTTTATGAAGATCCCAATGTCTGTACTATATCGATTCATGAAACCGGGCGTTATTTATTTCCTGGGACTGGAAATGTGTCGGAACGAGGATCTGGCCAAGGATATGGTACTTCTTTTAATTTGCCAATTGATGCCTTTACGGAAGACGATTCATTTTTAGAACTTTATTCTACTGCCTTTCGAGAAATTGCAGCTTTTTTCAAGCCAGATGTAATCATCAGTCAAAATGGAGCGGATGCACATTATTTTGATCCATTGACACATTTGTATGGAACAATGAAGATCTATCATGAAATTCCGAAACTCGCACATCAGCTTGCCCATGAATTTTGTGATGGCAAATGGATTGCAGTTGGTGGTGGTGGTTATGACATTTGGAGGGTCGTGCCTAGAGCATGGTCATTGTTGTGGATGGAAATGAATGATATGGAACTTCCACAAGACGCCCTACCTTCAGAATGGCTAGCACACTGGCAAAAAGAGTCACCGGTCCCCTTAATTCCAACATGGATGGACCCAGATAATCTTTATGAAGCCATTCCCAGAAAAGCAGAAATCACAGAGAAAAATAAACAAGTACTTGATAAAGCACTGTATAGTATACGTTCTCATTAAGAAAAGTCAGGATAAATGACACAAGTACCTTTAGTGTAATTGAAAACTGATAATGATTACTGTCACACCTAGCTTCTCAGGTCGCTGTGGATACCAGATTGCTGCAGCATGATCTAAGAATAAAGAGAGAGGGGGTACGTAGTGATTTCGTCACTACGTACCCCCCCTTCCTTTTCAGATCATCCTACGGCTACTTGGCCCCTGTTAATACGTCACTTTATTATTTCGTCCCACTTTAAAAGAAATCTTCATGATCCACTCGCATCAATAGATGAAAACGGAAAAATATCCAACACAAAAAAGAAATACTAAAGTTACATCTAATTCATCTTCTGAATTAGATGTAATCTATATTCCTAGGCAGAACCAGCGTAGGCGCCTTTCAAGTGGTAGCCGGAGCGAGAAGACTGGCAGTGGTTTTTCTGCCTGGCTTCTCGCGGGAGGCATCCACAAAGCGCCGAAGCGGGAATCATTAGGAGTACTTAGTCTAATCTATAAAGATGAACTTTTTCAGAGCACTATTTAATGTAGGAAGAACTTTGAACACTGGGTACTGGCTATATAAATTTTTAAACTTCCTTACATAAAAAAAGGAGTGAACTACACTAAATTGTAGTTCACTCCTTTTTATTATTTCACTGAGTCTCTTTCTTCAATACGATGAGGTAAGATGACCGTTTTTTCATCAATCTGTTCTTTGTTCATATACTTGGTCAAAAGACGCATCGAAACCGCTCCGATATCGTATAGCGGTAGCACGACACTAGTTAATTCCGGTCGCACCATTCTTGCCAGTTTAGAGTTCTCAAAACTAATGACTTCCACGTCATTTGGGACATGTAGTCCAGCATCTTGAGCACCATGAATTAAGCCAATTGCAAGTTCATCATTTCCTGCAAAATAGGCTGTCGGTGCATTGTTTAAACGATGCATTTTGCCGAAAGCACTCATCCCTTCATCGTATGTTGCTTCACTTTCCACAACTAATTCCTGGTCTAACTGAATGTCTGCATCGGCTAAAGCTTTTTCATAACCAGTAAATTTAAATGCACGATTAATTGTAGAGGATAGTGATCCTGAAACATATGCGATTCTTTGATGTTTATTTTGAAGCAGTCGATTAACCGCCTCATAAGCCGCTTGGTGGTAATCTATATTTACAGAGGGCATTTGTCCTGAAGCATCAATTGTCCCAGCCAAGACTATAGGTACTGGAGAACGTTGCATTGTGTTAAGTAGCTCAGTTGAAACATGTTCACTCATAAATACAATCCCATCAACTTGTTTACCAAACATCGTTTCAAGCAGTTGAAGTTCTTTATCCTCACGTTGATCCGAATTGGAAAGAAGAATATTATAGCGGTACATCGTGGCAATATCTTCTATACCACGAGCAAGCTCAGCATAAAAAATATTTGAGATATCTGGAATGATTACACCAACAGTGGTTGTTTTTTTACTAGCTAGGCCCCTTGCAACAGCGTTTGGACGATACTCTAATCGATCAATTACATCCAAAACTTTTTTTCGAGTTGCTGGTTTTACATTTGGGTTCCCATTGACTACACGAGATACGGTAGCCATCGATACATTGGCTTCTCGTGCTACGTCATATATTGTTATTGTCATATGTATACACTCCTTGCAGGTCCTCATCTTCTAACATCATATAACACATTGCTGTTATTTTCCATCATTACAGCTAATGAACGAAAAATACCGGTTCAGTAATTGAACCGGTAAATTAATTATGCGTGAACTTCGTATGATTTCATGAATTTTTGAATTGAATCATAAAACTCATCAAATTGTTGTAAATTCATTTGTTGCGCTGCATCTGATAAGGCCACAGCTGGATCTGGATGTACTTCTGCCATAACGCCATCTGCTCCAATTGCGATAGCTGCTTTCGCCGCTGGCAACAATAAATCACGACGTCCCGTAGAATGTGTTACGTCAACAAATACAGGTAAATGTGTTTCTTGTTTTAATATAGGTACAGCTGAAATATCTAATGTGTTACGCGTAGCTTTCTCATACGTTCGAATGCCACGCTCACATAAAATGATTTGGTCATTACCTTGAGAAATGATATATTCTGCAGCATGGATAAACTCATCAATGGTTGCAGCCATTCCACGTTTTAATAAGATTGGTTTGTTAATTGAACCTGCAGCTTTTAATAATTCAAAGTTTTGCATGTTTCGTGCACCGATTTGAACTACATCGATATAATCTAACGCTTCTTCAAGATGAGAAGGTGTAACAATTTCAGAGACTACAGCTAAATTGTATTGTTGAGATACTTGTTTAAGGATTTTTAAACCCTCAAGTCCAAGTCCTTGGAAATCATATGGCGACGTACGAGGTTTATAAGCTCCTCCACGAATCATTCTTAATCCTTTTGCGTTAATAGCATTAGCAACTGTAGCGACCTGTTCAAGCGATTCTACTGCACACGGACCAAACACAAATGATGGTTTACCTTCCCCGATACGCTCCCCATTAACTACTACGATTGTATCTTCTGCTTTCTTTTTACGTGAAACTAGAAGTGCTTTGCGTTGATCGTCTTCTTGTAACTCTAAAGCAGTCTTAAATATTTCTTTGAAAATATGATCAACGGTCGACTGTGGGAGTGGACCTACATTATTTTCTTTAATTAAGTTCAACATATGGCGTTCACGAAGAGGATCATATCGGTTGACACCTTGTTTTTCTTTTACTTTCCCAATTTCAGTAACGACTTCAGCTCGCAAATTAACTAAACGAAGAATCTCAAGATTTAATTCGTCTACTTTTGTGCGTAAGCTTTCTAATCCTTGATGGCTCATACCTCGATCTCCTCTCTCACTCATACCGAATTACTTGATATAGACGTAATAAGTATGTAACTTTTTATGGTATTTGATTATTATAGTACGAATAATAGAGAAAGTCACGCAAAAGTTTTAACGCTTCAACGCACGAAAGTATAAATGATGCATTTTTTCCTAATTTCAGACAAAAACACCTACATGCAATGCATGTAGGTGTTTCGGTTGATTATTTATTACTTTCAGCTACCGCTTCTTTTAACGCTTCAGCTGTTGAAGTCGTTTCTTCATTCGTAACTTCATCAAGTGAGTTTGTTACTGTCTCTAAAAAGTCGATTGGTTCTTCACCCTCAGAAGATACAGTACCATCGTCCATTAATGTTGGAGTCTTCGATTTAATCGATTTTACTTTATCGACAATTGGACTTGATTTTTCTTTTAATTGGGTAGATAGTTGAGCCGTTTTTTCTCTAGCAGTTGATGATAAATCGACTGTTTTGTCTTTTAATTGTGAGGCTTGCATTGATACGTCCCCTCGAAGTTCAGCACCAGATTTTGGAGCAAGGAACAGTGCTGCCGCCGCACCAATGATGCCTCCAACTAATGCGCCAATAAGAAAATCTTTTGAGTTCACTTCATCATTTGTATATATTGGGTCACGCGGTTGACCATTTAAATATTCGTATGGTTGTGGAAGGTAAGCTTCCGTTTGAGCTGAATTATTCGAATAAAATTCCTGATTATATTTCTCGTCATTATAATTTGGTTTATATTGTGTCATAATGTTTCCTCCTTATTTTTTAATATCTGTGTACGTTTCAACAGGTTCATTTTCATAAATTGTGTAACCTGATCTTGCTTCTTCAATTGCCTTTCGTTCTTTCCACTTATCACGAATGCCTAACGCAACATTCCCCCACTGAACTACTTGAGCAATTTTTTCTTCATTTTTTTCAACTTCAGTTGAAATAGATGTAGTTATACGACGTACTGACGTATTAAGACCATTAACAGATTCGCCAACATTCTTCACTGCATCTACTACACTGTTCAGCTTCTCAGACTTATTTTGAATGTCTGCAGCTAAGCCATTTGTTTTATGCAATAAATCAGTTGTTTCTCTTGTAACTCCTTGCAATTGGCCCTCTAAGCCTGCCATCGTTTTTGAAACTTCGTTTAACGTATTCTTTAGTGACTTTAACGTCATTGCCAGACCTACACATAAAACAAGAAAACCAATAGCTGCAACTAACGCTGCTATGTATAATATGATTTCCATTTTATAACCTCCTTCGTTTTGTTCATACTACCTATCTTCCCATACGCAGGTGGAAATAAACGTCTTCAAATGTATATTCCACAAAAATGTTTATTTTCCTGCCAAAAAGAAAAACTCTAGCACTATGCAACTAGAGTTTACCATGTTTTATATTTTTTGTTCAAATGCGGCTTGAAACTTTTGAACGTCTCCTGCTCCCATAAATAAATAGACCGCATTTTTATGTTGTAGTAGAATTTCAATTTCTTCTGTTTTTAATATTTTACAATCTTTAATTAAATCAGATAAGTCTTGAATCGTCAGATCCCCAGCGTTTTCACGTGCAGAGCCAAAGATATCACATAAATAGACGGCATCAGCCGTTTGCAAGCTATCAGCAAATTCATTTAAGAAAGTACGTGTGCGTGTAAACGTATGCGGTTGGAAAATCGCGATAATTTCACGATCCGGATGCTTTTGGCGTGCAGACTGTATGGTTGCTTTGATTTCTGTTGGATGATGAGCATAATCATCAATGATAATGCATTCACCTTTTCTACTTTCAGAAAAACGACGTTTTACTCCGCCAAATGAAAGTAATTGTTGATAAATGGTTTCAGCAGGAATCCCTTCATAATTACACAATGATATGACTGCCAGTGAATTTAGAACGGCATGATCACCAAACATTGGAATTTCAAACGTACTGTAAAATTCATTTCGTACAAATACATCAAAAGTCGATCCACTTGTTGTTTTTGTCACATTACGTGCCTCAAAATCATTTTCCGCACCAAAGCCGTAAAATACAACTGGTACATTCGCATGAAGTTTTTGAAGGTGTTCGTCATCCCCGCATGCAATAATTGCTTTGTTTACTTGAAGTGCCATTGATTGGAATGCTTCAACTACGTCATCAATGCCGCCGAAATAGTCGGGGTGATCAAAATCAATATTTGTCATGATCATATAATCTGGGTTATAAGCTAAAAAGTGTCTACGATATTCACATGCTTCAAATGCAAAATACTCAGCTTGTGATTCACCATGTCCTGTACCATCACCAATCAAGAAAGAAGTTGGTGCGTATCCACTTAACACATGAGACATTAACCCTGTAGTAGATGTTTTACCGTGAGATCCTGTAATTCCAACTGATGTATACTGTCCCATTAGGTTACCTAAAAACGTATGATAACGAATAACTTCAACGCCTAATTCATTTGCTCGAAGCAATTCCTCATGGTCATCTCGGTACGCATTCCCCGCAATAACTGTCATGCCTTCTTGAATATTACTAGCATTAAAAGGCAAGATTTTAATGTCACGCTCGCGTAAAGGATCTTCTGTAAAAAAATGTTTATCTATATCCGAGCCCTGCACTTGGTTCCCTGCATCATGTAATATCTGTGCAAGTGAACTCATGCCAGAGCCTTTAATTCCTGTAAAATGAAAAACTGTCATTTATTTTTACCTCCTGGGAAAGGTGCCCGTACTTTTATCGATTCTTTTATACATTATATCATCATTTATTCTTCACTCGAAATGAACGATTTTTCCCACAATTAATAGTGTACGTTCAACTTTTCGGTTAGATCTAGTTTATTGCGCCAGCTCGCGCCTCCGCTTTTCGATGTTATTCCCCAAAAAGTAGGATTAAATCATTTTCTGTAATAAAAACTTCACGTGCCTTACTTCCTCTTTGCTCCGAGACATATCCGTGTTGTTCCATCAAGTCCACAAGTCTTGCTGCACGATTATATCCGATATGATATTTTCGCTGCAATAATGAAGTGGATGCGGAACCTTGTTCAAGTATAAATCGGCAAGCTTCTTCAAATAGTTCATCCTGATCCTCTGCTACTTCCAGACGACGAACTAATTCTTCTTGTTCAAATAAATAGGATGGTTCTCCTTGGCTTCGTGCATGGTCAATTATTTTTTCCATCTCTTCGTCAGTGACATATGTGCCTTGTAAGCGGGTAGGTGCAGACATTCCGTTTCCAAGATACAGCATATCGCCACGTCCTAATAATCTTTCTGCTCCTTGTACGTCTAATATTGTACGAGAATCAATTTGAGAAGATACTGAGAATGCGATTCGAGTCGGAATATTCGCCTTGATTAGTCCTGTAATAACATCCACAGATGGACGTTGTGTTGCTACTACTAAATGAATGCCGCATGCACGGGCTTTTTGGGCAATACGACAAATAGACTCTTCCACTTCTGTCGGTGCCATCATCATTAAATCTGCCAATTCATCTATGACAATTAATAAATAGGGCAGTTTCTGAGCAAACTGTCTTTTTTCATCTGCCATTGTATTGTAACGGGTGATATCACGGACACCTGTATGTGCAAAAAGTTGGTATCTGCGTTCCATTTCTTCAACAGCCCATTTAAGTGCAGCGGTAGCAGCTTTCACATCTGTTATTACCGGACTGACGAGATGAGGTATATGGTTAAAAGGAGCTAATTCCACCATTTTTGGATCAATTAATAATAGATTCAATTCTTTTGGCGTCGCTTTATATAGTAGACTGACTAATATTGAATTAATACACACTGATTTCCCAGAACCTGTTGCTCCTGCTATTAAGCCATGTGGCATTTTACGTAAATCAATCGTCACTGGTTTACCCGTCAAATCTAACCCAAGAGCTGCCTCTAACGGAGAATCTGATTCAATGAAATTTGAACTCCCAACCACTTCTGAAATGCGAACTGGTCTAGAGACTCGATTCGGTATTTCGATTCCAATTGAGCTCTTTCCTGGAATCGGTGCCTGAATCCGTATGTCTTTTGCTGCCAAAGCTAATTTTAAATCATCTGCTAGATTACGAATCTTACTTACTTTTGTTCCTTGGCCGACTGTAATTTCAAACTGTGTCACTGCAGGTCCTTGTACCATTTGCACGATTTCGGCTTTTACCTGGAAGTAAGATAATGATTCAATTAATCGATCTGCTTGCATTTGCATCCATTCATAGTCTTGCGTCTTTTGTTCAGGTGGTACTAAATAGTTCTCATTTGGGAAGACATACCCTTCATTTCCCTCCACTTTCTCTTGTACAACATCAGCACTTTGAACAGGTGGTGGTGTTACGAGCGGTGGTTGATTGTGTGGTTTCTGTATCGATTTTGCAGGTTCGTCTTTTTTGAAAGAAGGTATTTGAACTTTCTTTTGCTGATACTTTTCTTTATCTGAATTTAACATTAATACATTAAATGGAAGTGATTTCTTTTTCTTTTCTACAACTATGTGCTCTTCAACTTGCACGGATGATAGCTGCTTCCCATCGACTAGACTTTGGCCTGTGTTAAGAGGCATTTCAACCGTATCCGGAAGATCCTGACTTTCAACTAAATCAATCACTCGCTCATTCTTGTCATTGACAAGTTCACTAGGTTTTAGTGAATCAATCGTTAATGTTGCTGCCACTTCTTGTTCTGGTGGTACAAGCATATCTTGGCTTGTTGTCACTATTGGTGTTGCAATTATTTCCTGATTTACAATCACTTTTTTTTCTTGGGTTTCAACCATTACTCGACTTGTTGGTTCTTCTAGCCTTTTTGAAACAGCTGTACGAGATTCCACAACGTTTGGTTTTGGTAAAATGATTGTTGGAGGAATTACTACTTCGTCCTTGGTTTTTTGAGACAATAGTTCTTTAATCGGTGTCACTTTTGGTTGATTGAAACCATGCACTGGTGAAGGAACATCTGTTGGTGTAAATACTTTAGATTGAACCGGCACCTTCGTAATTCTTGGCTTCACCTCTGGTTTTTTCTCTGTTTCGACAGGTTTTACATATTGTTCTTTACTTTTACTAGGTTTTATTGATTGGTGAACAATTGTATTTTGTCTTTGTTGCTGCCATTGCTTATGCATATATAATGGCTTCGGCTCTATTTCTTCTTCTTGTTCATCCTTGAATTCTTCTCCACTTATGAAACGATCTTTTTCCACATCGCTAATAAGGGGGAAACGGAAAGGTATTTTGGACTGTTTATATGTAGGAATTTCATTATCATCTATAAAAACTTCTTTGTCCTGTACTTCATCTGAAAATACTTTTTTAAATGTTTTGGTGAACCAATTCAATGCAAACCCTCTTTTCATATCAATGTTTCCATTTTAGCAGGTTTACTAGTCAAATCAAATGTCTAGAAAAAAACCCTGTGTATGCAAATACTTGAGTACACAGAGTTTTACCTAGTTTATGCTTGGAAAGCTAATCCTATTTCAGCAGTTTCCTCTAATACTAAAATCCCTTTTTCAGCAGGTGCATCCGGTAATGCCAATTCTTTTGCAGAACAAATCATTCCGCTAGATGCAACCCCTCGAAGTTCTGCATCTTTTATAACTAAACCTGTTGGCATAACAGCGCCAACCTTTGCTACAACAACCTTTTGTCCTGTTTCAACATTCGGAGCTCCACAAACAATTTGCAATGTTTCGCTGCCCACATCTACTTGGCAAACGTTTAATTTATCCGCATTTGGATGTTTTTCTTTAGAAGTTACGTATCCAACGACAAATTTAGGTGAAAAGTCTACGTCTAATTGAATATCAAAATTGTTTTTATATAATAATTCTTGTAATGTTGCAACAAAATCTTCAGTTACTTCAATTGATGTTTCGTCCGTCAATTGTAAGTGCTTGCTCGCATTGAAGACATTAATCGCACCGACTTCACCCGTTTCCAAGTCCTTAATTAGGGTAATATCTCCCTTTGATTCAGTAGTAACTTCTGTAATTGTCTTGCTTGTAAGTTGAACTAATAGTACGTCCCCTACACCTTTTGTGTTATAAAAAATATTCATTAGTCTTTTTTCTCCTTTTGTACCCGATTTTTTGCCAAGATAAATATAGGTTCAAGTTCTCCGTTTTCATAGATAAAAGATAAAGAGGTAATTGGGACTTTGCCTACAGTAAAGAAATGCATGGTTAACTGAGCAAGTACATCATAGCCAGTTTCATTTCGTATATCACCAATAATTAACACATCTTGGTGAGGAACTGATAACGTCATGTCCCCTTCTATCTTGGCTTGCATCTCAGATAAAAATTGTTCATTTAAGATACGACTTGCATCATATCCATCATTTGCATTGACAAAGTAAAAAACATTACCACCGACATGGTCTTCCTTCATTTCTGTCGAAAGTTTACGCACTTGAAATCTAGCAGCTTCTTTTACTTCTGACTCTGTCATCTTCAATTGTTCTAACATGTTCACATCGAGTAAACGATACGTATTCCCTAAATCTAATGCATAAAAAACACGTGTTTCAGCAGTATGGTCTGTTACAACAAAATCGTGTCCTTCATTTGATTTAACTGGAAATGATGTGGAACGAATTACAGGATAAATAAATGAAGTTGAGCGTTCTAGTCCTTCTAATTCGCGCTCCATCGCTTCAAATGTCTGATTAATGGTATACACGATTTCATGAATCGCTTTATCTTTTTTCACTTCAAACTTCGCTAAAATTTCGGGAAGCGATATTTCCATCCCTTTATTTAGTTGTGAATGATGCAGTCTCACACGATCCGTTTTTTGATCATGCTTCCAGGTAAATGCCGGGTTAGAAATCTCTTTTTTTAAACGTTCGACAAGTTGTTCTGGTTTCATAATTTCACGTCCTTTACAAAAGGAAACGGTTCTCACCGGTTGGGCGGAACCGCTCTTTTTATTCAATCGCTTACAACTACAGTTAAAATATGAGCTTTGAAAGAACCGTTTTATGGTACTCAAGATAGTACATCTTAAATCATGATAACCAACTGGCCAATAGGTCTTAAAAAACTATATAATGCCATCTAAAAATTGTTCGATTTCTTCTTTTGTTTTACGGTCTTTACTTACGAAACGACCAGCTTCTAATCCGTTTTTATACACAAGAAAACTTGGAATTCCGAAGATATCATGTTCTATACATGTATCTAAAAATTGGTCTCGATTTACTGAAATAAATGTAAAGTCATTATATTTCTCTTCAATTTCCGGCATAAATGGATCAATGAAATGACAGTCTGGACACCATCCAGCTGTGAATTTAAACACAACATTTTCAGTTACTTTTAAAGCTTGAAATTCTTCAACAGATTGTAAATCTCTCAAATTTATCTCTCCTTTATGCTTCTACTTTTACCGAACGTACCATTTTCATCATTTTTTCCATATTAGTAGAAATATTGGCTTCATCTGATATCGTCGTTAGTTTCACGCCACCAATGCTAGAAATGATTTCATACTTGTCCTCACCTGACGGGTAAACTGCAACAAAACCAAAGCGCCCATTCTGTTCAAATGTTTCTTGAGCAATGATTGCCTCTTTCTTTTCTGCTTGTAATAGATCATAAAATAAATTACTGTCTTGTTTTTCATTTGGATTAATAAATAGCACATAAGAGTTGCTGTCGTCCATCAATACAATGTTCGTTTCATCCGAATTTTCTTGTATTGTAAAACCACCCGGAACAAACAATTCAACTTGATCAATTTGTTCGTTTGATTCAACTATGTCACCTTGAAAAATCTCTTTTGCTGATTTTATACCTTCTGTTGTCTGGTCTTCAGCAGACGCAGAACATGCAGCTAAACCTACTATTAAGAAAGGTGCGATCGCAATTCGCATCCATTTTCGGCTCATGTTTCTTCCTCCATTCCATGAAAGCACTATCTTTTATTTTAATATGGTTCTGAACTCGTTGCAACCTATGTACCTTATGAGTTTGTGTGAGCTCTTAGGTATTGGCCAACTAGTAGAATGACTATATGTTCAAACATTTCTCCACGCTTGACGATTCCATTTGTAAATACACCAATTGCACCTTCATGATGACGAATCCCTTTTTGATTTGTATAAGCATCCATCAGTGGTCCAAGTTCCCCGCCATTTCTTAACGAATTGGCAATATCATCTGGTAACGGAATCTGTGCTCCACCTGCTATGTATTGTTGTCCTAATCGTGTTTTGAGTACTCCCCAGTTACATAAGTATAGTTGACCATCAAGCTCTTTTACCCCACCTTCAAGTCCAAAGGCCATGTCGCTGTTATCTTCCTTGCAAGCCTGTGCGGCACGATTCTTCGCACCTTGTAACGTTTCCATGTCTCCAATAGGTTGAATTGCTACAAGGGACGGTACATCATGTGTGACATATTCTACATTGTCTAATAATGAGTTACATATATTTTCTACGGCATTAATTTTTGCTGCATTCTTTGTTCCAATAGCTATTTTCATTTCTTCCTCCTATGACGCAAAAAAAAGTGCCTCTGCAGGCACTTTTTTTATACATTTTGATGAATTGTTGCAAGTGTTGTTTTATCAGCTGAACGAACGAGTTTTACAATCAATTCTTTTGCTGCTGCGTAATCATCCGTATGAATAATAGAACCTGATGTATGAATGTAGCGTGAACAAATCCCAACAACGGCACTTGGAACACCTTCATTTGCAGTGTGAACGCGACCAGCATCTGTACCACCCTGTGATATAAAGTATTGGTATGGGATATTATGTGTTTCAGCTGTATCTAACACAAATTCACGCATCCCTCGATGAGTAATCATTGAACGGTCAAAAATACGTAATAACGTTCCTTGTCCAAGTTGACCAAATTCAGTTTTCGAACCCGACATATCATTTGCAGGACTCGCGTCTAATGCGAAGAATAAGTCAGGTTTGATTAGATTCGCCGATGCTGAAGCACCTCTTAAGCCTACTTCTTCCATTACATTAGCACCTGAATAAAGAGTGTTTGGTAATTTTTCGTCTTTTAATTCTTTTAGTAATTCGATTGCAAGTCCACAACCATAACGGTTATCCCAAGCTTTCGCTAATATTTTTTTGTTATTTGCCATAGGTGTAAATGGACAAATCGGAACAATTTGCTGGCCAGGTTGAATACCGATTCTTTTAGCATCTTCTAAATCATCTGCTCCAATATCAATTAACATATTTTTAATATCCATTGGTTTGTTTCGTACTTCATCACTTAATAAATGAGGAGGGATTGAACCAATTACTCCCACAACAGGTCCATTGTCTGTCATAATTTCAACACGTTGTGCAAGTAATACCTGACTCCACCAACCACCAAGCGGTTGGAAACGTAACATACCATTAGCCGTGATTTGAGTAACCATAAATCCAACTTCATCCATATGTCCTGCAACCAAAATCGTAGGACCTTGTTCGTCCCCTTTTTTCAATCCAAAAATGCCACCTAAATTGTCTTGAACAAGTTCATCTGAGTATTTCTCAAGTTCGGTTTTCATAAATTTTCTGACTGCATGTTCATTACCCGGTGCACCTGGAAGTTCAGTTAGTGTTTTAAATAATTGAAGTGTTTCTGAATTCAATGTCAAATCCCCCTATGTACGTACATTCTTAAATATTGTAGTCGATTTATCAGAACATTTCCACCTTTTTTCTTTCGGTAATCGAATTATTTGACGTATTTATTTCACACTGCCCATCTGTGTTACATATGTTAAACTGTACTAAACTGATGCATTAGGAGGGTTCATTTATGAGAAAGAGAGATTTACTCTTAGGATTTTCGACTGGGATTGCAGCAGGGTTGTTAGTACGTGAAGTTGCACATCGAATTGATCCAACTAAACCAGCTGAATTAGTATTACATGGCATCAAGCAATCATTTAAATCTGAAGGTCCAATCGACGGATCATGGATTTATATGAAAACCGAACCTTTTAAGCGTCAATCAATTTCAACTGATGTCTACCGAGGCGGAATTTCGCGTGTAAGAGAAGGACAGATTGAACAATTTGAGTTTTTCGCAGACGCCCGAACAGGAACTGTCGTGGATTTAATCAAAATATAAAATGGAAGCGACCCCAAAGTTTAAGGGGTCGCTTTTTTGTACAAAGATAAGAAATTTCAAAATTTAAGAATGACTGAACCCAGTATTCCAAAGCACTTCCTATTCTAAATAGAGCACTGAAAAAGTCCACCATTATAGACTGACTAAGAGTATTCCTTGAATACCGCTTCTGCGCTTAGTGGATGCCTCCCGCGAGAAGCCAACTGGAAATGCGCATACACTGGTCCAGCTATGTATAGTGCGTGCATTTAATTCAGTGTAGAATTTCTTTATTTGTGCATGTTAATTTACGTTTTCATCTATAAGTGAAAGTAGATCAAGAACAGAGGATTGCTAAAAATAAAGAATGCGATGGGAGGTTGAAATTTAATCTTTGACCGATTGATCCGTTAAAGGCAGGCATCTATTCTGTCGTTACCCAAATTAACATCGCTGTGCATAAAAAGGAAACTAGGGAGTGACGGACGTACACCCACCGCAGGATGTTCTGTATTAAAAGAAGGAAGGGCGACATGACTAAGTCAGTCGCCCTTCCTTCTTTTTAATCACTAGACCATGATACAGCAGTAAGGCGTCCACAGCGACCTTAAACCCTTTACGGTTCAGTGATGATCATTAACCAATATAATAAATTTCTAAAGGACCGAGAGTACTTTGACCGGTTTTACTTCACTCAACTTTGAAATCTATCTCCCACAAGGAACTTAGAAATTACGAGAGAATTTCTTCTCTTGTACGTTCTAGTTTCTCGATCACTTGTTTACCAGTCTCGTCCCATTTAATTAAGCGATAGTAGGCATCGTGATAGAATATAAATGCATGTCCCTCTTTTAAGGCTTCACTCACAAGTGTTTCTTTTGCAAAAATAGAATCCATTGGATAATCATCGTATGCTAGCACCCATAGCGGATTTTGATGAGCATGTGTTGGCATGATATCCGCCATATGAACAATCGTTTCACCGTTTTGTTGTAACTTGATTACGCTATGTCCATTGCTATGACCACCTGTATGGAACATGCGAATTCCTGGAATGACTTCCAATTCCTCTTCAAACGTTTCAACTTGTGGTTGAATTGTCTCCCAATTTTCTATCCAATATGTATTTCTTGAGCGAATGTTTGGATTTCTCATTTCATTCCATTCAATTGCGGATACGAAAATCTTTGCATTCGGAAAAGTAGAAACAAACTCATCATTCTCTACCTTTGTTAACCCACTAGCATGATCAGCATGCATATGCGTCATCAAAACATAGTCGATGTCCTCAGTTAGCAATCCTAATACCGCTAATGAATCTTCTAAATGAGATTGTTGGATTACACCGTTATTTCGCAGTTGTTTGTCATTCATTCGATTTCCTACACCGGAATCAATTAGTAAGTTCTTGCCTTCATACTGAATGAGAATTGGGTCTGTACTCAATTCAATTCGATTTAATTCATCGGCTGGGTATCTTTTTGACCATAAAGCTTTTGGTACTACGCCGAACATCGCACCACCGTCCAGTAAAGTAACACCCCCGTTTAACCATGTTAATGTCATATCATGAAATTTGTATTGATCCATTTATTTCCCTCCCTATGTTGTAAGTTTAGTTTAACAAAAAACGTCACAACAATCTCTTAATTGTGTGACGTTTCCGATTTGTGCGAATGTTGTTATTAAACAAAATTCCACTTATTCTTTTTTCGTAATAAACTGAGATTCCAATCGATAGATTGGTTGACCCTTTGCAGAAAACTTTTCTTCATATTCTGTCATGATATTGTCTTCTGGCATGTTGGCATGTAAATCCAGCGATACATATTTTAATAGCATCCCATATTCAGACATGCTCGTTAACGAAAACTCAAAAAGTCCACGATTGTCTGTCTTGAAGTGCACCTCTCCATTATCAATCAAGATCGATTCGTATAGGCTCAGGAAACTCTCATGAGACAACCGTCTTTTTGCATGGCGGATTTTTGGCCAAGGATCCGAAAAGTTCAAATAAACACGGCTGACATCATTCTTTTCAAAGAATTTTGCTAAGTGCGCTCCATTTACTTTCAATAATTTCAAGTTTGGCAACGTTCCTGCTTCAAGGGCATTTTCAAGTGCCGATACGATTACACTGTCATACAACTCAATACCCATATAATTGATATGTGGATTGGCTTTTGCCATTCCGGTTACAAATTGGCCTTTACCGGTTCCAACTTCTATATGAAGTGGATTGTCGTTATTGAAAACTTCATTCCATTTCCCTTTATGATCTTCAGGGTTTGGAATCACGATATGTGGATGAGCTGCAATGAAATCTTCTGCCCATGGTTTATTTCGTAATCTCATTTATTTTATCCTACTTTCATTCTCTCTTTTCGCGTATTCATTATCATTGATGTAAGAAGAAACGTCAAGAGGATCTAGATTGGTTATGTTCCAAATTCCTTTTTGGACGGAAAAATGATTTTCCATGTAAGGGTGAGATTGACCGGCATATTCTCCGTCAGTATGACGGTAAACTTTTTGATCCGTTGACAGTGTATAGCTTTTAGCCTTAAATTGATGAACTTCTTTAAACTTAGTATGTTTACCGAAGAATACCGTCACAAAGACTACTAATAACTTTACACGTGATAAATTGTGGACGATGGTCACCTCAATCAAACCATCTGTCGTGTTGGAAGTGGGTGATATTTTCATGCCTCCACCAAAATAAGGTTGGTTGCTGACCGTAGCAAACCAAACCTTTTGAAAAGATAGAAATTGCTCGGACGTTTCCACTGAGAGGTTAAATCGCTTGAATGTCACAAGTGATGATATAAGAAAATATGTATAAGAGAGTTTGCCTAATCCGAATTTATTTAGATAATTTTTTACCGATGATTTATTGGCTTGAAACGCTACG
>Ga0209013_10002019_pt1 | contig 18616 bp, 15 predicted proteins | sample Cruoilmetagenom2_FD_187291 | JGI IMG/M metagenome (GOLD analysis project Ga0209013, IMG submission 187291) | Oil polluted marine microbial communities from Coal Oil Point, Santa Barbara, California, USA - Sample 2 (SPAdes) (version 2) | ecosystem: Environmental > Aquatic > Marine > Oil seeps ...
ATATTCTCCATTAAAAGTCCATTTCCTTCCAAAGGCCGCCCTGACTTGCGGCACTTGGTATCTTGTCCTTGATCTTTTGCTTGATCTGTTCAAGACCTTCAATGATCGCTTCGGGTTTGGGAGGACAGCCCGCGATAAATACATCTGCGGGCAGAATTTCTGTCGGGTTTTTAATGACAGAAAGTGAATCATTATAGGGACCTCCGTCATACGAACATGCCCCCAGTGCCACAATATACTTTGGCTCAGGCATCTGTGCATAGGTACGCAGGAGTGAAGGCAGGATCTTTTTGCTGACCAGACCTGTGATCATCAAAATATCAGCCTGTCTTGGTGTAGGGGTAGGCAGATAGCCATACCTTTCCCAGTCATAACGCGGACCCATAGCAGCTGCCATTTCCAGAGAACAGCACCCTGTACAAAAGTGTGCCATCCAGAGACTTTCACTCTGAGCATAATTAAAAAAATCAAGAATTTTCAGCATAACGGTGCTCCTTCATAGCAATAATAATCGCAACAGCCATAATCACGGCAAACAGTGCCGCCATTAACGAGGCATGCCTGGAATCTGCATAAACAAAAAGTGTAAAAAAGAGTCCTGTCATATCTGCCACAATAAACATAATGGCATAGACAAAAAAACTAAAATTTGCTTTTTTAGGCACAGAACTACTGATAGGCAAGCCACACTCAAAATGGTCATTTTTAATAGGATCAGGTTGAAAAGGGGCAATAGAGATCCCCAGGAGGTAGAGTAGAAAGACAGCCAATGTTACACCAGCTGCATAAATCAAAAAGGTTTCCATCATTTCTTCTTTCTCGTATGTTTATATTTATAGTATAACAAAAACATTGATCTTTTGTCTATATAAAAAAACAGCTATCAAAATTCTATTAATGTATCACTACTATATAACAAAAATATAACAAAGATCTTCATCAATTAAAATTGATAAGAAGCGATGATCCTTAAATAATTGACATCACTTTTCTCATTCTTATACTCCAGGTTTTCATAACGCACAAACAAGGAAGTATCCGTCTTGTACCTGTGTCGCCAGTGCATATAATAAGCATCAAAATCATCACCTCTGCTGTCTTTTGTTCGTGTATTGGTAAAGGTAAAGGCCAGTTCACTTTGCCCCCATTTAGTAAGAGGAAAGTCATAACTGCTTTTCAGCATCCATGTCTCCGGCTTATAATTTCCTCGTCCATTGGCAACCATCGAAGTCGTAAAAACATGAGAAAGTCCACCATAGCCTTTAACAATTCCACTGATTCCAAAATTTTGTGAATAGTTTAATGTGATCATCCAATCCTCAGCAGTGTAACCTATTTTTACAGCTACAAGGTCAATATCATCTCCACCATTTTTATTTTTTCTTTCAGCGTACTTTCCACCATTACCACTGTTAAAATATTGTACACTGGCACAGAGCAAATTCTCACTGTCAAGCACAAGTTTATAATCCGCTTGTGCTATGAACGTACTGTAAAGGTCGGGTGCATAATAGTAATAGCTGATCAGATCCAAACTGTTAACCCCGGTATAGTTAAAACCGAGCATGGTGATCCCAGAACCTATCTTACCACTGGCACTCTCTTTTTTATATTCATCTGATGTATGGGATCGTATCTGCGAAATATGATAGAGTTGTACTTTTGTATCCCGGGTAGCTTTTCCGGTATATGCGAATCCCTGATAACTCCAGGGTACGATGCGTGTTCTGTCATCGTTCATCATCGGTGTGTTAAGCATAAGATTACCTACTTTTAGTATCCTGTTTTTACCATTCCATCCTATATATGCCTCAGAGTTTACTGTTAATGACTCAGCATTTTTATCGTTATTGAAAAGTGCAGTATCTTCTTTATTTTTATTAGACCCGACAGGCTGAGAAGTGTGAAAACGTACAGAAGCATAAAAAGAGTTATTAGTGTCCGTACTGTATTTTAAGAAACCACCCAAAGCATTGGCGTAGGCATCTTCAGCAGACTTTTTATCAATATCATAGCTAAAGAGTTTGATCTGACCATGCACCGAACCCTGTGCAAATGCTTCAGTGATCCCCGATTCAGCCATGAGAAAAAACGGGCTGAAAAATAAAGCGCATAAAGGGTGCAAACGCATCATTATTTAACTGTTAAAAGACATAATCTATATAAATACGCGCATCGACAAAGTTATCGTTGACGGTACTCAATTCATATCCGTGTATGGCTTTATAGGCATCGAAGTCATAATCTGTGCGGAAGTCATCATAAGCAATTCTCAATTGGATACTCAAACCATCCATTTGGGTAAAGATACCAAAACCCTGATCTTTGCTAAAAGAGTAACGCAAGTCAAAAGTAGCTTCCGTTCTATCTGCTGTAGCATCTATCATCAGAAGATTATCCGGCATATCATAGTCTGCATATCTAAAACGAATGACTGTACTGTCCAAAATATCTAGTGCACCAAGATCAAACTGAGCTCCGATACCCACTGATTTGGTACCGGCAAGCTCAGAATCCTGAACTTGAAAAGAGTTGAACATTTGCGGTGTACCCCAACGTACAAAGAGTGTACCGGAGTCATATGAATCTTCATTGTAACTTACTTCATTGTATGCGGCAAAAAAGACCATACCATTCGTAGTTGATGCCTGTGCTTTCAGTCCATAAAACCAAGTATCAATATGACCTGCAACACTGTCACCAATATCCTGCTGGTTGGCATACTGTCCTGCCAAAGTCATTTTCCAAAAATCCGTCGCCTCAATATCGTATTGAGCGTAAAGATAAACGGTATTGACAAAATCGCTTACATAATAATCCCAGGCTTCCACTTTCCAATTGTCTTGACCATAGAGTGCACTCAACATACTCATGGATTTAGATGAACCGGTATACTCTCCATCTCCAATATAATCTAAGGGATTATATTTTCCTCTAATATTTGTTTTAATGGTATCACCGTTAGCATCTGTTACTCTTCCTACTTTTACCCTTGCAGAACGTACCATGCCATTAAAGTCCTCAGCATTTCTGTCTTTCATTTGTGTAATGTACGCAAGATTTACTTTCAGATCTTCTATAGAAGTATTTTCATAAATAGCACCTTCATGCGTAAAGGGTGTCATACGGATGTTGGAAAGAGAGACAAATCTGTAATTTGGCATCTCCTGTCTACCCACTTTCACTAAGTGTTCAGCATTTTGATACTTTAAAAATACTTCTCCTAAAACATTATAAGAGTCTTGATCATGATCTTCAGGCTCAGCAAGTCCTCCCAAACCTGCTCTTTCCTGTGAATTATTTCCCAAAAAAGGATTGGAGGTGTAAAAAGTGGCTCCCGCAGAGAAATTAAATAAAGGTGCTGTTTCATACCCTAAATATCCACCCAGAGCAGAATATACCTGTACTTTTCCACGAGGAACAAACAATTCACTGTCTTCAATGGTAAAATAAGAACTGTCTCTGTGCTGTGCGCCGTAACGGAGCAAACCTTTTACTTTTCCCTTGCTAAAAGCTTCAGCAATGGTTTCTGCATTTGCAGATAGTTCAGAGTCCGCGTCTGCACTGACTGACAGTGAATCTCCGGCTAATTTTACTGTTTCAACTTTTTCTGTTTTCTCTGCAGCAAAGGCTGAAGTACCTATAATAAACAGTGCCGTAACGGCACTGAGATAATGATTTTTCCTCATCTTTCTCCCCTTTTTTTGTCTGCTTTAGGTAACCAGTAATATCCACGCTGTACCCACAGTAAGGAATACAACCGTGTTCACTAAAGTGACAATACCACCAACTCTATAGATCTCGCCTGCTTCCAAGTAACCACTACCCACGTAAATAACATTCGCAGAGGAACCTTGCGGCGTGATGATCGCATTGAAGTTGGTTGCAAAAAGAAGCATGAGTGCCATAAGTTCTGCCGGTACACCTGCCCCTACTGCAACACCCAAAAATACGGTGAAAAGTGCCAGCATCTGGGCTGTCTGAGAGACAAAGAAGTAGTGTATGAGCACATACGCAATGATGAGTGATACATAAGCAAGAGGCCATGACCATCCCTCTACCATTGTTGCGGCATTATCTCCAACCCACCCCATAAAACCAAATTTATTAAGATACACAGACATGCCATAGAGAATAGCGAACCAGACAAGTGTACCCAGAGCCTGACCTTCTCCACTAAGATCTTTCATCGTAAAGATATTGCTAAGCATCAAAATACCCAGTCCAAGGAAAGCAACGGCTGTTTTATTGATCTCAGGGACGAAGGATGAAGCGATCCATAAACCAACCATACCTACAAAGACTGCTGCCATGATCCACTCATTTTTGTGGACAGGACCCATTTTATCAAGAGCATCCTGTGCAATTTGTGGTGCATTCGGCGTCTCTTTTACCTCCGGAGGATACACTTTTAAGAGTACACGCGGTAAAAGAAAATAGAGTACAAGAACCGGAACGGATGCTGCAATAGCCCATGAACCATAAGTGATATTGACACCAAACTCTTTAGCCATCTTCGCTCCGGCAGGATTGGCCGCCATTGCAGTAAGCCAGAGAGAAGAGGAGATCGTAAGCCCTGCCATAGAAGACATCATCAAATAAGAACCCAGTTTTTTACGTGTCCCGTCTGCTACTTTAGACCCACTGTCTGCCGCTAAGGCATTAACGATAGGAAACAATACACCCGATCTGGCTGTATTACTCGGAAAAGCAGGTGCAACGAACATATCTGCTGCAATAATAGAGTAAGAGAGACCCAGACTCGTTTTTCCAAATTTTCGGATGATCAAAAATGCGATCCGTTTTCCCAAACCAGACTTGATCACACCACGGGCAATGAGAAATGCCACAATAATCAGAAGGATCCAATCCTCTGCAAAACCGCTGAATGCCTGTTTTGCTGTCAGAGTACCCGTAAGAATGGCAGCTGATACCCCAAGTATGGCAGCAGTAAAGATAGGCATAGCATTCAGTATCACGGCAAAAATAGCGGTAATAAAAATAGCAAAGAGATGCCAGGCCGTTTGAGATGTAAATTTCAGATCCGAAGCCGGCAGAGTGCTGATATAAGTTTCAAGTCCTGAAGGTACAGGGAAGAACCATAAGATAAGACCAAATATCAGAACCACTATTTGCAAGTGGTGCTGCTGCAAGGTTTTTTTTGGATGATGTGACATATTTTTCCTTTATTAAGTTCAATATTTATTGTACATTAATAATCTATCAAAACTCTGTCATTTTGAATATTTCATAAGATTTAATTATATTATATTTTAAAACCCTATAGAAAACAAATTAACATGATCATTATATGAATGCTTCTACCATCCACTCCTTTTCAACCAAAAGTATTTCACCTGAAAACACTTGTCCTACAAATTTATCTCCAATATTATAAGTGCCTACACCCTTAGGCGTACCGCTCATGAGTATATCATTGTCTTCCAGGGTCATAAAACTTTGTATCTCAGAGAGCATGGTATCTGGCTTATACATCATCAGATCATAGGTGGCAAACTGTACCAGTACATTATTGACAGTCAGCTTCATGTTCAGTGTAGAGACATCATCACAAACCGTTACAAAATCACTTAACACCGCGGAGTGGTCAAATGCTTTGGCTCTCTCCCAGGGTAAGCCTTTGGCTTTTAGGTGGTTTTGGATATCCGCATGCGTCAGATCAAGTCCAAATCCTACAGCCTCTATCTTTGCATCGTGTATCAGAAAACAGATCTCACCTTCAAAACGACACTGCTCTGAAAAATAGTAAAGTGTATCACTTATGGCAGAGTTCGGTTTGTTGAACACCACCATAGATGAAGGGATCTCATTACCCAACTCTTTGATATGTTCTACATAATTTCGACCTATGCAGACTACTTTTGATACTTCAAGCTTTTGATTTTTATAGTTTATTGTTTTCATTATTTATTCTAACCAATCATTACTTTTATTCTCAATTAAATGCAGTTCCACCCCAACTTTCTTATGGTATAATAAAAATAATAATTAGAAAGGAATCAGCCATGTTAAAAGATTTGATTTATATAGGATTGGGAGGTGCGCTTTTGGCCAAAGAGAAAGTGGAAGAAGAGCTCAATGAACTGGTTGAAAAAGGAAAGCTGAACAAAAAAGATGCACAGGATTTCATCGACAAAGCCAAAGTCAAAGGTGAAGACGAGGAAAAAGAGTTCAAGGCACATCTAAAAGAAGTGATCAAAGAGACACTTGAAGAGATGGGTGTGGCTACCAAAGAGGATATCCAAACACTACTAAAAGAAATGAAAAAGTAAACCATTGAAACTCTCAAACTATTCACCAGGTCGTGTTTGGCGGGTTTTCGTTTTTCTTATGACCATTTTTCTGCTGATCAAGCATAAAGAACGTTTTCTTTTTTTTAAGCCTCAGTCCCCGGAAGCGCTTAAAACAAGTATCAATGAACTCGGCGCAAGTTTCATTAAGCTGGCACAGGTATTGGCAACCAGGGCCGATCTTTTTGATGATGTTTATCTCACAGAACTACGCTCTTTGCATGATGAGATCCCTCCCATGTCATCCGGGGATTTTCAGAAAGTCTATCAAAGTGCCTTCCCTGACGAAGAACCTTTTAAACATTTTGAAGAAACACCTATTGCCTCTGCCTCGATCGGAGAAGTGCATGAAGCCTGGCTAAAAAGCGGTGAGCATGTGGCCGTAAAACTCAGACGTTACCGGATCGTTCCCCAGGTTCGTGCCGATATCCGTATCCTTACATTTTTCAACCGTATCTTCAGACCGCTCTTTTCGCACTATACCAAAAACTCCATGGATGCACTGATCGCCGAATTTTCCGATATGATCCTCAAAGAAGTGAGCTTTCAGCAGGAGCTTTCCAATCTCAAGAGTTTTTCTGTCACGTATGAAAAGAGCGGTATCATTTTTCCCACACCCTATGAAAAATATTGCAGCGATGATGCGATAGTCATGAGTTTTGAAGAGGGTATGCGTTTTGACGACAGAGAAGCATTGATGGAAAATGAGATCGATTTTTATGCAACGATGGAAAAGCTGATCGTTTTCTATACCGAGCAAATGCTTCTCAACGGCTATTTCCATGCTGATCCCCATCCCGGAAATCTTCTGATCCGAAAAGACGGGACACTGGTACTACTGGATTTTGGTATGGTCAAACGTATCAGCAATCCGGCACGTATTGCCATTATTGAGATGGTCAAATCGGCACACGAACAGGATTTTGAACTTTATATCTCCAGCTGTAAGCGTCTGGGAGTCATCGCCTATGAAGCACCACAGGATCAGATGACCGAGCTGGCACAGCGAATGTTTGACATCTTTGGAGATGATTCACTCGATGCGATAAGTATGCAGGAACTTGCCTTTGGTGTCATGGCTTCGATGCGCGATTTTCCCTTTAAACTCCCTCAGGAAGCTGTATACATCCTGAGAGCCTCTGCCATCATCGAAGGTCTTGGCACTACCTATATCGACAACTTTAACGGGGTCAAGGATATTTTGCCAATTCTCCAAAAAAATATCCCCAGGGCTTTAGGTGCCGACAATGGCATACTTGAAGCTCTGACTGACGAGATGGGATCACTTCCTTTGACTCTCAAACAGGTACGTACATCCATACAGAAACTCAGTGAAGATGAGATACGGGTACATCTTAGTGAGAGGCAGTTGGAGTGGTTGGAAAGCCGTATGGGAAACCGTATCTCTGCATTTAAGAGTTCTCTACTTCTTATTGTACTTGCTTTTTTTCTACTGGCTTTGGATCCATCTTTAAAACTCTATGCCATAGGTATTTTTACAGTGGGAGCAATTAGACTGATGTATAAATAGTCAGATCATGTCACTACATTTAAGTTTTTTTGAGGCACAATAGATATTAGAGAATAATAAATCAGAGGATAATTAATGTCAATGGCCGAACAAACAAAAAAGATCTTACTGGCACTTTTTTTGGGACTGATCGCATTTATTGCGATGATAACATTCTTTACGCTCCCACAGTCACTCATGGTAGCAGCCATCGTCCTTATGGTCACACTTTGGACAAATGAAGGCTTACCACTTGCGGTGGTTTCCCTCTTACCCATCGTTCTTTTCCCTGCTTCTGGTGTTTTATCAACAAGAGAGGCAGCCGTTAACTATGCCAACCCTATCATCTATCTCTTTTTAGGTGGTTTTCTCATCGCAATTGCTGTAGAAAAAACCGGCCTGCACAAGATCATAGCCAACAAAATGCTGGGACTTTTCCCAAGCAGTACCCGCGGGATCATCTTTGCACTGATCATCACCTCAGGGCTTTTAAGTTCTGTACTTTCCAATACCACTACCACTCTCCTTCTGCTTCCTATCGCACTCTTTCTGACTGAAGATGTAAAACTTAAAATGCGCCTGGCATTAGGAATCGCATACGGGGCAAGTATCGGAGGTATCCTGACACCTATCGGTACACCGCCAAACCTTATACTGATGGGGATCATGGAAGAGTTGGGTATGGAAGCTATACCTTTTGCACAGTGGATGTATATGGTTGCACCCTTAGTATTCATTATGTTTATCGTTGTAGGTTTTATTATGAGTCTTGGACTTAAAGATGTACATATTGAAGCAGATCTTACAACCGAACCTCTCAATGGAGACCAGAAAAAGGTACTCTACGTCATCGGCGGATTGATCGTTTTACTTTTGGTCAATGCACCGATCAAACCTTACTATGGAGGATTGGGTCTGAGTGAACCAGGTATACTCCTTGCCGCAGGACTTATTCTTTTCGCTCCACCTTTTTCCATTTTGAACTGGATGGATGATAAAGATAATATTCCTTACCGTATTATGTTCCTTTTTGGTGCGGGTTTTGCCATTGCAGCGGCATTTACAAAAACCGGAATGGCTTCAGAGATCGCTTCACACCTTGTCACTTTCTCAAATATGCCTATTCTTCTCTTTTTACTGATCATCGCTGCCATGGTCACTTTCACCACAGAGATCACCTCCAATACCGCGCTGATATCCATCATGCTTCCTATCCTCTTTAAAGTAGCAGAACAAACCGGTATCGATGCAACACTTATTATGATGGTCGCAACAGTCTGTGCTTCCTATGCTTTCATGCTTCCTATCGCCACCCCGCCTAATGCCATTGCCATGAGTTCCGGCGTGGTTTCCATCAAAACCATGGCGACTTATGGCATTGTGTTTAATATTTTAGGGATCTTACTTATCGTTTCTGTTGCAAAAACCTTTTGGATCGGGATTCTATAAGTGCTATTGTTTACAGAAGATTCTTTATGAAGATACGTGTTAATTTTGAAAAAAATGATAAGAAAAAAACTTCTACTTCATACTAGCATCTTCGCTTCTGCTTTTTTTCTGGCAACAGGCTGTGTCAAAACCAATTGCCCTCTTCCTGACAAAATAGATGGGCAGGTAACACAAGTACAGCTCACTTCTTACAGGGAATCATCTGACCTCAAACGCAACAGCTGGAATATGGGAGCACTCTGTGCCAACCGCATTACTTTTAAAGAAGGAAAACGAACCTGGACTTTCCTGCTTGTCTGGAACACTTCACATCCCAAAGGACCTTTCTGGTATCTGCCTCATGACAATGAAGAGAGTGCTTTTGATGCTGCGGTCTATGCTGCTGCACACTATGGAGGAGGTTTTCTTGCTGTAGAATCAAACGGTCAACGTCATGTCTCGGGAAAAGATCCCAACAGAAACTTCAAAAAAGATTCCCTTTACAGCAAAACCATTTGTAAGATCATCGATACCTACAAACCGGTACACCTGCCCTACCTGGCCCTACACACAAATGCAGAGGGCCATCTGAAAAATGGCGGTTCCGGTACTGTATCGATGAAAAAACATTCTAAAAATGTGTATGCTTTTCCGGCAGGAAGCATTAAAACAGGTCAGCAAAAAGGCTTGGAAGATGAAGATACAATGATCTACCTTGCCGGGAAAAAAGTAAAACGTGAAAAAGTCAAGAAATTCAATGCTCTGGGACTCAATGTCAAGTTTGAAAAAGTGACTAACAGATCCAATGACAATTCTATGTCCAACTGCATCGTTTTACACAGACACCATGATAACTACATCAATATTGAAACAGAGCATGGAGATCTCAGCACACACAAAAAGATGATAGACAGAGTGATGAAGATCCTAGGTCAAAAGAGTATCTAGCACTCTTGAGCGATAGTCTCACTAAAATGGTCAACTTTAAATCGGGTTTGTGTCAACTGCTCAAAGTCGAGTCTTGCTTTATGGAATTTATACGCAGTCTCACTCCGCTTGATACGAAAAAGAAGCTGGATCATATTTTTTCTATGATAATTTTTTGAATGTTCAAGCGTAACAGCATCTGAAACAGAACTACCCTCCTGCATCATAAACACTTTGTACGCTGCCAACTCATAATAAAACAGATCACTTGCTTTGATCTTATCATAAGCTGAATACTTGATGATCTGTTTCAAAGCATCCATCGGTTGAAGGTAATCATGCCAGACCAGTGTGGTGTAAAATTTGACAACAAAGCCGATATTTTTGATCTTGTCTGATTCAAGCAGTGTAGTGAACTGCCCAAATAGTGAAGGTGTCAGGAAGCGTTCCCTGAATTTGCTGATATCTTTAGCTATCTCCTCATTCTGCGCAGAATCATTCCCATGATTGAACAGTTCCCATTCTCTTGCAAACATGTCATACTGATAAATAATTTTCAGGGAGTCCGAGCTACCCAGTTTGAGATAGGCCATCTCTTCGTTTCCAAGACTGTTCAGCATTGAGAGCGCCTTTTTAAAAAAAGAAAGACTTTTTTCATAACTCACTGCAGGTACATCTTCATCTGTAAATATCTCCCAGGGAGGATTCATCAATCCCATTCCATACTTCTGGGCCAAATAAAGATAACGAAAAACAGCCACAATATTGAGCAGGTCTCCCTTGTGTATTTCAGAGTGAGTAGACAGAAAAATACTAATCTCCGCATAGGAGCTTAGCGCTTTTTTCACAAATTTGCGGATATCCTCAGCATTGAAATAGTCCCGTTGATTTGCCAAACCAAAATAAATAAAAGCACTTTGTATCCTGAAAATACTCTGTACAGTAAGATCTTTTTGGGCGAAAGCAAAGGCATCAATGGTGTGGGCTTGTGTTTGCAACTGCTGCACATAGTCCTGCCTTGAAATTTCATGGCTGATCAAAAGATCTTCAAGATCTTCTACCTTTTTTACAGAAGCATCATAGAGAGGATAGCTTTGGGATCCAAGTGCATCCAGGATTGCTTTGACCGGGAGATACTCTTCATGATGCAGCACTTCAAAACGTGCCTGTTCCGTATCGATCTGAAGACGCTCAAACTGTTCTTCTATGTTCTGCATGCTATCTGAAAGTAGTTTCCACTGTACCGTGATCTTGGCGTTTCGTCCGGATCCTTTGGCCTGAATGTTATAATTGTTTGTATGCTCCATCGATGACCAGAGACTTTCAAAAGTGGTATGCAGCTGAATTTCAACATTGAAATAATCTTTAAGTTTTCGCAGTACCTCTCTGCTGCTGTCTCCGGGTTCAAGTGTTGTAAAAATATTATTTGGATCAACAGGAATGGTATCCTTTTCACCTGAAACCTTTGCATCAAAACGGGGATTAAAGAACGTATGATCACAATGAAGCCCCCGATAACCGCTTTTCTTTTCCACCCTGTAAAATCCGTACAAAAGGTGATCATCCGTCCGATTGTCATATTCAAAATAATTATATAATGTACGGGCTACCCACTCTTTTTCATAAGGGTAGGAACAGACAAAAAGCATACCTATCAGATCATGAAGCACACCCCCTTTCAGAAAGATCTTCAAAGGTTCCTCAAGTACTTTTGGATCTTTAATCCCCAACTTGATGATTTTTTTGATCACAGAGTCGGTATATTTGTATCGTATCTTGATCGTATTTACTCCGGAGTATTCCAAAACTTTGATCTCTCTGCTGGCAGGAAGCTGCTTCTCCAACTCCTGAAAATATGTGAGCAGACTTTCCGTATATCTGGGGAGTACACCTTTAGGTTCAACTCTCCCTTTTCCTGTAATCACTTCATCATCGATACCCACGAGTTCATAATACACTTCCATACACCGGAGTATATTTTCTTTAAAGCGGGGAAAAACATTTTCATCGATGATATCTCCTGCATTTTGATCAGCCAGCGTTTGATCGATGAGAGGGAGCAATGCCTCCAATGGTCGGTAATGTGTTTTAGGTAAAAAGTGCTGAATGCCTATATATGAATGCATGTTTATCCTATGAAGTATTGTTATGATATTATAATCTAAAATAAAAAAAGGCTCATTATGTCTCCTGAAAGTATCTATATTGCTTCCACCCAGCCACGTGCAGGAAGCTTGATCATCGCCATTGGATTGATGGAAATGCTCAAAGGAAGATATGAACACGTTGCCTTTTTTCGCCCGATCATTCCTGATGGAGAAGAGAAGGAGAACGATATTGAATTTATGCGCAAACATTTTGAGCTTGACATCTCTTATGAAGACTGTTGCGGATTTAAAATCAGTGAGTATACCGAAGCCTATGCTAACGGAACAGAGGAAGAGCTCCATAAATCTTTAATCTTCAAAGTCAAGCAACTGCACAAAAGCTATGACTTTATCCTGATAGAAGGATATCCCCGTAATGTCTTTGCTTCTGTTTTTGATTTTGATATCAACCTCAAGATCGCCAGGAATATGGGTACTGTTTTTGCACCTGTACTCAATGCACAGGGAAAATCATCTTCTAAGATCATACAGGAGATACAGATCATATCTGAATCCATTGAGGCAGAGGGCTGTACTCACCTTACCACCTTTGTTAACCGCTGTAATGACAAAATACTCGACAACATCAGGCAACGTATAGCTGTGGCACAAATAAATGAACCAATCTATCTCCTGGCTGAGATAAAAGAGCTTGATACACCTACCCTCGCCCAGATCATCAAGCTACTTGAAGCAGAGGTCATTATGGGAAGCCCTGAACAGATGCAGCATCTTGTCTATGGCAATAAAATTGCGGCCATGGGTGTTGAAAATTACCTTTCCCATATCAATAATGGTGACCTTGTCATAGTCCCCGGAGACCGTATCGATATCATCCTTGCTTCTCTTCTCTCTTTTTATACCAACAATCATCCCAATATTGCAGGGATATTCCTCAGCGGAGGGATCACACCCAACAAGATCATTATGAAATTACTGGAAGATTTTGGGGAGATCCCTATTCCTATCCTGAGGGTCGAGAAAGACAGTTACCAGACAGCCATAGCATTGGACAAAGTGGTAACCAATATCACGGCAGAGAGTACACGTAAGATCAGCATGGCAAAAGGTCTCTTTGATGCTTCTGTCGACAAAGCAAAAATAGGTGAAGTCTTCAGAAGCTCTTCAAAAGAGATGGTGACACCTATGATGTTTCAATACAGACTCTTTGAACGCGCCAGGGAACAACGTCAAAAGATCGTTTTACCCGAAAGTGCGGATGAACGTATTCTCAGAGCAGCTGAAATTCTGATCCACAGAGATATTGTTGATCTTATTCTTCTGGGTGACAGAAAAGTCATTGCGCATCAGGCTGTTCAAATGGGACTTGATATCAGAAAGGCAGAGATTTTTGATCCCCAGGAGAGTAACCTGAGAGAAAAATTCTCACAAACATTCTACACGATGAGAAAAGAGAAGGGATTGACACTTGACGCAGCCAAAGATGCGATGATCCATCCCAATTACTTCGCAACCATGATGGTCTATGAAGGCTTGGCTGACGGTATGGTCTCCGGTGCCACACACACCACAACCGATACCGTGCGCCCTGCCCTTCAGATCATTAAAACAAAAGCAGATATTTCCATTGTCTCAAGTGTGTTTTTCATGTGTCTGGATACCCGGGTCCTTGTCTACGGGGACTGTGCCATCAACCTTGATCCTTCTGCGGAAGAGCTGGCTATGATCGCTATCTCTTCTGCAGATACTGCTGCACAATTCGGTATTGAACCCCGGGTAGCAATGCTCTCTTACTCTACTGGTACTTCAGGTACAGGGCCTGAGGTCGAGAAGGTGAGAAAAGCAACACACCTGGCACAATCTCTGCGACCTGATCTTCTCATCGAGGGCCCTATCCAGTATGATGCCGCCATCGATGAGAAAGTAGCTAAAAAGAAACTTCCCGACAGTCAGGTAGCAGGACGTGCCACAGTTTTTGTCTTCCCTGATCTCAATACGGGGAATAACACATACAAAGCAGTACAGCGTTCTACCGGTGCACTTGCCATCGGTCCGGTACTGCAGGGACTTCGACTCCCTATCAATGATCTCAGTCGTGGCTGTCTGGTCGATGATATCGTCAATACCGTTGCCATCACTGCCATTCAGGCACAGAAGGACAGTGCCCAGTGAAAATTCTAGTCCTGAACTCAGGCAGTTCTTCTATCAAATGCCAATACTTTATCGATCAAAAAAGTATCGCCACTGCCTTGATCGAACGCATAGGAGAAGAGGTGAGCCATAGTAAGATATGCTACAATGGAAAGGTCTTCACATACAAAGACCCGGTCTCAAATCACCAGCAAGCTTTTGACACACTCTTTTCCCTGCTAAAAGAATCACACGCTCTCTCTTCCATAGATGACTTGAATGCTATCGGTCATCGCGTGGTACACGGCGGCTCTGATTTTTCAGAACCGGCACTGATCACCAAAGAAGTGATCGAAAATATCCGTTCTCTCATTCCTCTGGCTCCCCTGCACAACCCAGCCAATCTCCAAGCTATCGAGATCATCGCCAAGGCACACCCGGATCTGTCTCAGGTTGCTGTTTTTGATACTGCATTTCACCAGACCATGCCAGAACATGCTGCACTCTACCCTATCCCCTATGAACTCTACCAGGAGTCCAACATCAGACGGTACGGCTTTCATGGTACCTCCCATGCCTATGTGGCCAAAGAAGCAGCAAAAATGATGGGGAAAGATCTCAATAGACTGAATCTCATCACTTTGCATCTGGGGAATGGTGCCAGTGCTACAGCTATCAGGTCAGGCAAAAGTATCGATACCTCTATGGGTCTGACACCTTTGGAAGGATTGATGATGGGAACACGCTGTGGAGACATTGATCCGGCCATCATCCCTTTTCTCTCTCATACTCATAAAATGAGTATAGAGAGCATCGACAAGATGCTCAACAAAGAGAGTGGTTTAAAAGGTATCTGTGGTACCAATGACATGCGTGAAGTCATCACACAGACAGAAGAGAACGATCCCCTCTCTCTACTCGCACTGGAAATGTATACGCACAGGATCAAAAAATATATCGGAGCCTACACTGTTCTATTGGAGTCTCTTGATGCGGTCATCTTCACAGGAGGTATAGGAGAACATGCCAAAAAAGTGCGTGAAATGGTCTGTGAAGGGCTGGAAGCATCTATTGGATTAAAACTTGACAGTGAAAAAAATCAGAGAAGTGAAACAGAGAATCGTGAGATCCATGAAAGAAAAAGTAAAATAAAACTTTTTGTCATTCCCACCAATGAAGAGTTGGAAATAGCAGTTCAAACAGAAAATGTGCTAAGGAAAAGATTTAAAGTGATTTTTTAGCTTCTTCTGCTTTTTTACAAAAGATCTCTGCTCTATGTTCATAAGAAGCCAGACTGGCAGCAGCAAGTACATCATCTCTGATATCGTTTTTATATTTTTCAACTTTCGCTGTAAAGATCTTACATAATCTTTCATTTTCTGCATATTCTGCTTTTTTTGAAGCAGCTTCATCCGTATTGTCGTAAAAACCGCTGAATGCAAATGTACTTATGAGTGTGATTAAAAGTATTTTTTTCATAGTAAATCCTTTTGCTTTATAGTTAATTATAGTAAAAGAGACTTAAAATAAAATTATAAATATAAGAAGAAAAGGTTATGAATAGATTTTGTCTTGCCTGCTCCCAAAGGAGTAAGCAAGTAGAAAAGGAAAGAGGAGACTATCCAACCATCGCTTCAAGTTCGTCTTTGGAAACTTTGTTGAAGTTTAAATATTTATAAATTTCGTCAGTCATCTCTGGTTTAATTTTGTTTTGAACGATCTCAAGATATTCAGCAGCAGTTGGTAATGCACCTTTAAGTGCAACAACAGCAGCAAGCTCTGCAGAACCAAGGTATACTTGTGAACCTTTACCAAGTCTATTATCGAAGTTTCTTGTAGATGTTGAGAATACCCAAGCATTCTGTGCAACAGCAGCTTGGTTACCCATACAGAGTGAACAACCAGGAATCTCTGTTCTAGCTCCAGCCATACCAAATACTGAGTAATACCCTTCTTCCTGAAGTGTTTTCTCATCCATTTTAGTTGGAGGACAGATCCATAGTTTAGAGTTAACTGCACCCTCACCTCTAAGTACTTCAGCATGCGCTCTAAATAGACCAATGTTTGTCATACAAGAACCAACAAATACTTCGTCGATCTCTGTTCTCATACCAGCATCATGGATCTCTGTAAGTGTTTTAACATCATCCGGATCATTTGGACAAGCTAAGATAGGCTCTTTAATATCAGACATATTGATCTCAATAACCGCAGCGTACTCTGCATCAGCATCCGCTTTAAGTAATTCTGGATTAGCGATCCATGCTTTCATTTTGTCAGCACGTCTTTGAAGTGTTGCTTTGTCTTCATACCCTTGAGCAATAAGCTCTTCGATAAGAACGATGTTAGACTCAAGGTATTCAATAATAGGCTCTTTGTCCAAGTATACTGTACAAGCAGCAGCTGAACGCTCAGCAGATGCATCGGAGAGCTCAAACGCTTGCTCACATTTAAGTTGCTCTAGACCTTCGATTTCAAGCACACGTCCTGCAAAGATATTTTTCTTACCCGCTTTTTCAACAGTCAAAAGACCATCTTTGATTGCTTGGTGAGGAATAGCATTTACCATATCTCTAAGTGTGATACCTGGTTGCATTTCACCTGAGAATCTTACAAGAACAGACTCTGGCATTGTAAGTGGCATCATACCGGTTACACCTGCAAACGCAACAAGACCAGAACCAGCTGGGAATGAGATACCAATAGGGAATCTTGTATGTGAATCTCCACCTGTACCAACAGTATCCGGAAGACACATTCTGTTCAACCATGAGTGGATAACACCATCACCTGGTCTAAGGATGAAACCTTTTCTCTCTGTCCAGAACTTTGGAAGTGTATGCTGTAATTTAATATCTGCCGGCTTAGGGTAAGCAGCTGTATGACAGAATGACTGAAGTACAAAGTCAGAACCAAAGCTAAGTGCGGCAAGTTCTTTGATCTCGTCTCTTGTCATTGGTCCAGTTGTATCTTGTGAACCAACTGTAGTTGCTACAGGCTCACAGTAAACACCTGGTTTAACACCTTCGATACCACATGCTTTACCAACCATTTTCTGAGCAAGTGTAAACCCTTTACCATTATCAGTTGGTTGTGATGGAGTCATAAAGATATCTCCTGCATCCATACCAAGAGCTTCTCTGGCTTTAGCAGTCAGTCCTTTACCAATAATAAGTGGAATACGACCACCAGCTCTCATCTCGTCTGGAAGTGTGTTTGGCTCGATTGTAAACTCAGAAACAACTGCACCGTTTTTCTCGATAACACCATCAAAAGGTTTAACAGTAATTACATCACCAGTCTCTAAGTTACCAACTGGTGCCTGAATAGGGATACATCCTGAATCTTCTGCTGTATTGAAGAAGATCGGAGCAATAATATCACCAATAACAATACCACCAGTTCTTTTACCAGGAATATTTGGAATATCTCTACCCATGTGCCATTGTACAGAGTTGATACCTGATTTTCTTGATGAACCAGTACCTACAACATCACCAACGTAAGCAAGTGGGTTACCTTTTGCTTTTAATTCTTTCATAGTATCGAGTGGATTATCCATTCTGTTTACTAGGAATGAGTTAGCATGAAGAGGAATATCCGCTCTTGTAAATGCTTCTGAAGCTGGGCTTAGGTCATCTGTATTTGTCTCACCTGGGATCTTATATACAGTTACTGTGATCTCTTTTTCCATCTCTGGCTTATTTGTGAACCACTCACCGTTTGCCCAAGACTCTACTACATCTTTAGCCAATGCATTTCCACCGTCCATAAGTGCTTTAACATCATTAAACGAATCATAAACAAGAAGTGTGTTCTTAAGTTGTGTAGCTGCAGACTCTGCAACTGCTCCACCTTCTTTTAGTGCTTCAACAAGAGGTGCAACATTAAATCCACCTAGCATTGTTCCTAAAATTTCTGTTGCTTTAACAGCATCGATCGCGTCACAAGATACATCACCTTGAACAACATCATTTAAAAATGCTGCTTTAACGTATGCTGCATCATCCACACCTGCTGGTACTTTTTGAGTAAAAAGCTCCATTGCATAATCTGAATCTGCAATTGGGCTGGCTTTCAATAATTCTACTAATTCAGCTACTTGATCCGCTGTGAGTGCAAGAGGTGTAACACCAAGTGTTGCACGCTCATCTGTATGAGTTCTATAATCTGCTAGTAATGACATATATGTCTCCTATATA
>Ga0209013_10002020_pt1 | contig 18615 bp, 16 predicted proteins | sample Cruoilmetagenom2_FD_187291 | JGI IMG/M metagenome (GOLD analysis project Ga0209013, IMG submission 187291) | Oil polluted marine microbial communities from Coal Oil Point, Santa Barbara, California, USA - Sample 2 (SPAdes) (version 2) | ecosystem: Environmental > Aquatic > Marine > Oil seeps ...
TCCTTCCTGGCGTCCTCGGGTGTCGGCCCCTGCGACGTACCGTTCAGGTACGCCTCGGAACCAACACCCTGCGGTTGCCAGGTGGCACACCCATCTTCGTGGTCTCGCGACAGCAATTCATGAAATATCCGGGCTAGTACCACGAGCGGTGTCACTGTGAGACCTTATAATAGTCTACTGCTTGTATTCTTTGTCATAATCACCTCCAGCATAACCGCATGCACACCCCCGCAAAAAGTAAGACAACCTGAAACTCTGGAAGCCATAAAAAAGGATTCATGTCTCACTCTCATGACTTACAATATCAGGGTGGGAGCAGGAAGAGAAAATCTTTTGATGCCGGTGAAGTACCTGAATAGTTCTGGAGAAAAACTGGATAAAATTGCATCGGCAATCAAATCTGTCGATCCAGATATCATCGGTTTGCAGGAAGTGAAAGGTTCAGCTCAGGCCAAATCCCTGGCGGATGCTCTCGGCTTCAATTATGTATATGTATCTCACGGGGATTCTCGTCTGGAGTGGGGGCTGGCAGTATTATCCAGATTCACTATCGTCGAATATCAGCAAGAAGTCATACATCACGACGATAAAAAGCCGAGAGTAGCCCTTGTGTGCACCATTGATTTAAATAACTCATCCATTACAGTTGTAAATGTACATTATGCTTTGGGTGATTATGATAAACAGGTTAAGGAGACTATGAGAATAGTAGGAGATATCACCGGGCCGACTCTATTGATGGGTGATCTAAACCTCATAGACCCTGAGGATGGCCTGACCCCCATTAGAACTGAATTCATTGATACGTGCGAGGCTGTGGATACCAAGGGATCACGCGAGGCCAAGCAAAGAGGGACCTTTAGATTTGGCTCTAAACGAATTGATTACATCTTTGTCGATCCCGAGTATTTCACGGTGCTGGATGTCGGACTGACACCGGAAGAACACAGAGAACCATCTGATCACCTTGCTTATTTTGCCTGTGTCACAGTCAAGGACCGGACGAAGTAGGGCAAGGAGCTAACCCGTAATCGATTAATCGTAATGAATGCAATAGTAATTAGTGACTTACACCTGGAATCCATCCACTCACATTCTGATCTGATAGACCGTTTCATCGGAAGTCTTCCCGCAGGGTATGATCTTATTCTCAACGGTGACATTATCGACAGTTCCTACCCGAATCTACCAGCGCAAAATCTGCGGACACTCGAGCTCATCAGACGGCAATCTTATCTTAGAAAGGTAGTTTGGATCCGCGGTAATCACGACAATTGCTCTGTGATGCGAGACCGTGGCGAAATCTTTTTTGCACGCAGCCACACTATTAGTAAACGACTCATAATCACCCACGGCAACGAACTCGACAAAGCCAAACCTCTGATCCACCTTTTGATCAGACCGTTCAAGGCCATACAGTTCATGAGAATACGGGCGGGTTTAAAACCAGTGAACGTAGCCCGATTGGCGAAAAGAGTTGAGCCATTTTATAGGCTCTATCGCTGGAAGCTCATGCGTGATGCAGTAAGATTCGCCAGAAAAAATGGATTTGAAGCCATCACCTGCGGCCATGCCCATCATCCAGAAGATAGGGTCTTTCAGAGTGTACGGTACATAAACACAGGGGCCTGGACCGATTATCCGGTATTTTACTTATTGGTCAATGAAAAGAAGATCAGTCTGAACAGATATGACAAGGAAGATGCTTTCTTGTCAGGAAGCATAGGCCCTTAGGAGCGACCTACAGATTTTAGGCTTCGCTGAAGACAAGAAAGATATCTGAAAAGCATTCGACAAAAGACTGCGTCACAATTCGCCGACCCCGTCATTCCGGACGAGCTCCGCTTGGCGGGGCGAGATCCGGAATCCAGTTAAAGTTTAATATAATCAGATTCTTTCTGGATCCCGGCTCGCGTCCGCCGCAGGCGGACTTGGCCGGGATGACTCATTGCCGCACAGTCTCCAGGGGAGGGGAAACCACCCCTCGGAGTCGATTTAATTGGCAAGATAATTTTCTATGGAGGTAAAGCTAAAGTCATCCAAAAGCCTCTCCAGTTGCGACCCGCTGCGCCAGATGCCCCCATGCAGAGCGAATTTTTTCGAGGGCGGCAGCCCAGGCACAGATCTTTTTCCGCCAAATTCTCGGGGATGAAAATAGAAAAGAGCCGGTGTGTGTCGCTCATTGAGCTTCTGCACCCTTTGCTTGATGAGAGGATAGGGCAAACATCTCAAACCCCAACTACCGCCTGCAGGATAACGACCGAAAGGGGTCTTTAGAGTAAGCGGTGGCAGTTCCCACAGGTGTCCGGTCGCTGTGCTTACCTGCCATGGGTTCCGAGGATAGGACTCGTTTCCAATGATTCTTAAAGGAGCCATGCTTGAGTCATAAACAAAGCCTTCCTCAGCCAGAATCTCCAGAGCCCAAACACTGCGATCATTTATTGACCACTGGGGTGCACGAAAACCGACAGGTCTTCTGCCAACAAGGTTTTCTATGCAGCTGATCCCTCGGCGCAGAACCTGACGAAAATCATTCGGGACTAAATTGTAGATCAATTCGTGATCCCAGCCGTGATAGGCTATTTCGTGCCCCATTTGGTGAATGAGCCGAATCAGCTCTGGATATTTCTCTGCCACATAGCCAAGAACGAAGAAGGTTGCCTGAGAGCCCGACTGTTCCAACAATCTGAGGAGCTTTTCTGAGTCTGCAACCACGGTGGATGGTAATCTGTCCCAATTCCTTCTGGGCAGCAGATGCTCCACCTCACATATATGGAACCAGTCCTCGAGATCTATGGTAAGGATATTCTCCACGCACATCCTCTTATCGCAAGCAGGGTTTAGTCAGTTGTCCGTTGTGGCTCACTCCGTTCGCCGCATGGAGCATAGAGCATGGGGCATAGAGTTCAAACATTTCGAATTTAGGAATTACTAGGCCTGCCTACTTGCCCTGAGCTTGTCGAAGGGCTGACAACGGACAACCTACTTCCTCCTAATCTGCATGTGTTCCCACAGTGGACCCTTGAGGCCGAAGCGTCGCAGTTTTTCTTGCAGTCTTCTATCAATATTCACGTTTGAGCCAGGCAGGATCCAGTTCCTGTTCTCTTCCACGTGCTTGTACAGCAGATCGAGGACGAAGGGGCGAACCGACTCCGTTAAATAAAAGGTGGGTTTGAGCATGGTCTCATCGGTGATAATGAGATCCTCAGAAGAGGCGAACTCCGCCAGTCTGGTACCTGGAAACAGCCGGATGCCTACCATGGCAATTACCGCTGTTGGCGACACCTCCCCCATCAGAGCCAAGGTATCTCGAATGGTCTCCTTGCTTTCACCCGGCCCGCCAAAAACCAGCGAATGACAGAAAGATAGCCCGACTTTGTGGCAGAGTTCCGAGGCTCGCCGCACCTCCTCTGTCTTAAATGACTTTCCCAGTAACTTGAGAAGGCGATCGGAGCCAGCATCGGTGCCAAATTCAACGCCAGTACAGCCAGCCTCTTTCATGAGGAGCAGCAAAGACTCCGTTACAAACTGGGGATGAAGGTAACAGCTCCAGCTCACCTCCAGATTGCGCTGCACTATCTCCCTGCATATGGACTGGGCATGGTGCGGCGGGAAATTGAATACATTGTCAACAATGAAAAAAGTGTCCACTCCCTGATCACTGAGCTGCTGGATTTCCTCCCCCACTTGTTTGGGTGGTCGCAACCGAACCTCACGACCCTCAATCAAAGGATACGTACAGTAGACACATGAGAAACCACATCCCCGTTTTGTCTGGACGTTGCCCATCCCCCCAAAACGAAGATACTCTTCATTGGCTAGCTTTTCCCTCCAGGGCACAAGAAAATCCTCAGAAGGAAATCGCTCTGGTGCTATCAGTTGTGACACTCTGCTGGCGCTGGCAGAAATAACGCCGGCCAGTTGATCAGGAACCTGGCCTCGCTCCATGTGATCAAGAAAGTCAACGAGAGTAACCTCCGCCTCACCCACAATACCGTAATCCGCCTGAAGGTTTTCCAACATAAGGAACGGCATCAGGCTGAATCCGGAGCCTCCCAGGACTATGGGGGCGGAGGTGATCTTCCTCAGATGTGAAACTACCTTCCGGTAGAATGGCAGGTAGGAATGGGAATTGGGATAGGCCACATTATCCACATTGCGCAGGGAGAGGCCAATTATCTCGGGAGCAAAATCGGCCACAGACTGATCCAGGGCTTCCCCATAGTCCTCTGTGAAACAGAGATCCAGTATTTCATGCTGGTGGGAGCTTTGCTCGAGCGCACCACTCAAAAACGCCAGCCCCAGGGGAAAGACCGGATCAGGAAGCATTTCTGTATTTGGTGAAATCAAGAGAATACGCATCACGGTCCTCTAACCTGACAAACTACCTTTTATTCCCTGTTGTGATCTCCATCATTCCTCTTGCTTGGCAACAACCAAGCAAGCACTTCCTCCCCCAAAAGTAGAACCAATGGCCATCCCGGCGACAAGAGGCTCCTTTTTCACTGGAGCGAATCTTTGAGATTTTCCGGCCAGACCGGTAAGCTCAGGTCCTTGCACAGTCGGCGGCACAGTACCTTCGGCCAAAGAAAGCAGAATAGTTGCCGCTGTGAGCAGACCTCCACTGCCGAATTCTCCCACAAAATATCGGAGGGGAAGGCGAGGGATCTGATGCCACTGGGGACCAAAGACCTCCTCCAGGGCCAGAGCTTCCCCAGTTTCAAGTTCGTCAACCCCATTTGCCGCCAGCCCGATTATACCGATCTCTCTCGCGTCAAGCTTGGCTTCCTTTAATGCGGCCCGCAAGCCCTCGGCCATCGCCTTGCCGTCGACCTCATAGTGACCCTGGTTGCTGACTCCGCTGGTGAGCTGCAAAGACAGAACAGTTCCGTAAGTATTTCTCGGTTGCCTTGTTGGCACGTCGGTCCGCTCCAACACTATACAGGTGGCCCCTTCACCTGGGATAAACCCTTTACCTGTGGGAAAGTGGCTGGTCTGGAGCGGTCTTTGCCGGTGGATGGGTTTCAAGGCCCGAACTGAATCAAGACTGTGAAACAGGATGCTGGAGAGTTCGTCCACACCCCCTACCACCACAACGTCCGCCTGATCCTGCTCCAGCAAAGAGAGGCCGTAAGCCAGGGCACATTCGCCAGACAAATGATTTTGGCAAAAGGTGCTATTGGGACCATGCAAGCGGTGATACATGGCCACGTGACTGGTCGGTGCATTGGGAACCGTATCAGGAAAGAGTATGGGCTCAGCCGCCTGCGGGCCGTGATCCAAAAGGCTCACGAAAAATGCATCCGTCTGGTTCGTGCTGCCAAAAGCGGTGCCAAAGACTACCCCGATCCGGTGACGATTCTGGTCCGATATCTCCAGCCCACTATCCTCGATGGCCTCAATACTGGCGGCCACAGCCAGGCGGGATAATCGACTCAGCCTGCGGTAAAAACGCGGGGACATAAAGTCCTTTGCCTTGAAACCTTGTATCTCCGCCCCGAGATTGCTGGCGTACTTGTCGGTATCAAACCCTTGGATTGGTGCTATCCCCGGGGTAGCTTTTAGCAGTTGATGCCAATAGGTTGATCTGCCGATACCCAGAGCGTTTAACATGCCTATGCCGGTTACGTTGACAGCTACTCTTGCCATGGCCTTTTTCGATCTTATAGATCAGTCCTTCCAAACACTAGGGTGGTATTGTTGCCGCCGAAGGCAAAAGAATTGGAAAGCGCCACCTGAAGATCAGCAACTCTGGCCTCGTTCGGCACATAATCCAGGTCACAATCAGGATCTGGTTCCTGGTAGTTTAGTGTGGGAGGGAGCACCCCGTGATAGAGGGCCAGGATGGCAGCAACAGCCTCCACTGCTCCGGCTGCCCCGAGACAGTGCCCGAGGGCTGATTTGATAGAGCTTACCGGAATCAACTCGGATTTCTTGCCGAAAAACCGCTTGATAGCTATGGTTTCCACTCTATCATTGATCGGCGTCCCTGTGCCGTGGGCGTTGATATAATCTACTGCCTCTGGGGACACCCGCGCGCTTTTGAGTGCATTGGCCATGCTTCTCTCTGCTCCGTCCCCCTGAGGGTCTGGAGATGTCATATGGTAAGCGTCGGCGCAAATGCCATATCCCAGCACCTGAGCATAACCAGGTAGGCCATGAGCCTCCGCACGTCGCCGCGACTCCAGCACCAGAATGCTGCCACATTCACCCAACACCAACCCTTCCCGATGTTTGTCGAAAGGTCGGCAGGTGGAGCGATCCACAGAGCGCAGCGCATTGAATCCAGAAAAGGTCAGCTCCGAAAGAGACTCAGCACCCCCGGCAATTACCACATCTGCCTTACCTGAACGAATGAGATCTGCCCCATAGCCGATAGCGGTAGCACTGGAAGAACAAGCTGTGGCAATGGTGGATCGAGGTCCGCGGAAACCGTAGAAATTGGCAATTGCATCCGTCAGGTTGCAAGCCGGGAAAGGCATAAGCAGCGATGGCCGCAGACGTAACTCTCCCTCATAGAGTTGACGGCGGTATCGCTCTGCCTCAAAAACTCCGCCCGCACCCGCGCCCATAACAACAGCAATGCGCTCTGGGGGAAGGTCTTGCTCCACTATTCTTGCTTCTGCCAAAGCTTCCTGGGCAGCCCAAAGACCCAGCATACCACAGCGACCCAGCCGACGACATTCGCGGGCAGAAAGCCGGGTGAAGAAATCAACGTTCTTTACCTGTCCACCGATACGACTACGGTAGCCTGAAACATCAAACAGGTCGACCGTGCCGATCCCACATTGAGCCTTACTGAGAGCATGCCAGAATGAGTCCTTGTCCTCCCCGATAGCACAGACGATACCCATGCCGGCAACTATTACATCTGAACCACTCATCTACCACCATACGATTGCAGACTTGAGATTGTAGATTCAAGCACTGATCCCGTCATTCCGGAAGGCGCGCAGCGATTATCCGGAATCCAGAGAAAACAGCCGGCTACTGGATACCGGATCTCGGCTTCGCCTCGTCCGGTATGACGATTGATTGCACTTCTGAACTTCTGCAATAACCTGTTTGTGAACAGCCTTATTCTGCACCAATTTGAAATCATCAATCTACAATCTGCAATCTTAAATCCTGCAAATCTCATATCTCAAAATCTCTTAAATACCGTCCTCTTCGCCAGAAAAGGCTTTTTAAAAATACCATGCAGATAAGAAACGTGTCCGGGAATGGTCTGAAAGAAGAATGGTGGAGCTCATCCTCATAATAAATAGTCTTTATCTGCACACAGGTAATCTTCATTCCACGCATGCCAGCCTTGATCAAGATTTCCGTCTCGGTATCGTAACGGCTGGTCCAGAGTGGAATCGATTCAAGCACCTCTCTGCCATACAGCCTGAAACCACTCTGGGTGTCCGCCAGGGGTTGTCCAGCCGCCCACGATATGCAGAAGACTCCGACTCTATTGGTCCAATAACGAATCCCAGGTATCTTCTCTGCCTCCGCCATCCTAGAGCCGATAACGATGGCAGGTCTGGTCTTGTCGTACTCCTCGATAAGCTTGGGGATCTCGGCCGGATCGTGCTGCAAGTCCCCGTCCAGGGTAATGATGCCCTCCCATGGTTCCTGCAATAGGTCTTTGAAGCCAGATCGTAGAGCCCGCCCTTTTCCCTGGTTCTTGGGAATGCTAAGGACCGTGGCGCCACTTTCCCTGGCCAAGTGTGCAGTTTCATCCTGGGAACCGTCATCGACCACGAGAACCACTGGTAGGTGTTGCCGCGCCTGCTCCACCACCTGGGGGATCGTACGAGCAACATTGTAAGCAGGAATCAATCCACAAAATCTTTGGGGTGATGCGCCGCTGGGGTCCACCATATCCTAGAACTCCAGGTAGAGGGTCAAGACAGCTTTCACCACTATCTTATCATCAACAGACCCCATTGCCTCAAATTTATAAAGGGTTGCAAAGTGCTTGACCAGGCTGGCGGTCAAAAGCAAAGCTTCCCCAACATGGACCGGGTGTTCGAATGAGCATTGATCAATGCGGGCCAAAAATCCTCGGGGACGCAATTGTGGCGATGTTTCCCCTTGAGGATAACGGATACAGATCGCTGCAATTTGCCCCAGAGCTTCCACCACCAAACTTGCTGGAAACACCGGAACCGCGCCAGTGCGGTTGATAAAAGGGTGGTCATCTTTGACACGGAATGTGCCTTCTACCCGGTGGTCAGGCTGTAGCGAGAGTACTTTGTCGACGAACAGAAAGGGATGTCTGTGAGGCAGTAAGTCCTGAACTTGCAATTCTGAAAACGGCATCTCTTTTTCTATGCCTTCATGAATCTGGCCAGAAGTGTCGGAGCATAGACTCCACCCGCTCCTCGAGGGTACCACTGAGTTTATATATCATAGTGCCATCGAGTCGCTGTAGGACCTGAACCGTTTCGCCCTGCGCGAGTAAGGACCCATCATTCTTCAGCAAAACTTCGAAGCGAAATGTCAGAGATGCCGTCTGTGGCTTCAGGAGGTGTGCTCGAATCCTTATGGTGTCATTGGTCCGGGCGGGTTTCTTGAATTCGCAATGTGCACTCACAACTGGGGCGATGAATCCCAGTCCGGTGAAATCTTCGGGCAGGAGGGAAAATTGCTCCAGCACCTTCATGCGAGCCAGTTCAAACCAGGCAAAGTAGTGACCGTACCAGGTTATACCCCACTGATCTACCTCGTTGAATCTGACTGTTGTCGTGGTCTCAACCCACTGCATCGGAAGCCTGCTGCCCTGCCCCCTTTTCCAGGACAAAATCTGCCAGTGCGTTGATGGAAGCGAAGGCTCGTCTCCCCACCTCCGCATCCGGGATCTCAACCTGATATTCCCTCTCGATGGCAACCACTAATTCCAAAGCATCAATGGAATCGAGGCCAAGCCCTTCGCCGAACAGGGGTTCCGAAGCTACGATGTCCTCGGGACCAACATCTTCAAGGCGCAAAGTACGGATTATGAGCTCTTTAAGAGTTCCAACCAGATCTTCTTGCTCGCTCAAGAACGTTTGCAATGGCAGCTCCTCCTGCGTCAGAAGTGTGTCATGCGGGCTGGAATTGCAAGTTTTGGTCCAAACTATTTCTCAGGTCAGACCTCCATCCACGCTTACTACTTGACCGGTAATGTAGTAGGCTCCCTCGGATGCCAAAAACAGAACGGCCCCGGTTACATCTTCCGGTCGCCCGAAATGGCCCATGGGGATTGACTGCTTCAGCTCAGCCAAAGTCTGTTCGGGCAAGGACCGTGTCATATCAGTTTCAATGACACCAGGGGAGACGGCATTAACAGTAATACCGATTTTCGCCACCTCTCTCGCCAAAGACTTGGTGAAGCTGGCTACGCCTCCCTTGGCGGCGGCATAGTTGGCCTGGCCTTGACGTCCCATTATGCCACTCGGGGAGACTATGTTGATCATCCGTCCCCATCTTTGGCCAATCATAGGTTTCAATGCCAGTTTACAACACACAAAGGTGCCCTGGAGATTGACCCGCAGCACATCATGCCACTCTGACTCTGACATGAACATTACCAGGTTGTCGCGTCGTATTCCGGCGTTGTTAACCAGAATATCCAGACGCCCGAATTTTTCAAGGGTATTGTCAAACAGAGCCTTCATGGCGTCGAAGTCAGACGCATCCGCCTGGTGAACGGTCGTGTTCGAACCACCAGGCCCCAGTTCTTTTTGAAATCTTCGCGCCTGATCTTGATCCTGGGAATAGGTTACCACAACATGGGCACCTTCTTGAAGGAAACTTTTGCTGATGGCAGCACCAATGCCACGAATTCCACCAGTAATGAGGACAATCTTGTCTTTGAATCTCATAGAAGCAAACTTCTATTGGCTCGGCATCATTTGTATGTATGTAAGGCGCCGCGAACCCGGCTTTATTTCACTGTACCACCCACTGAAGAGTTTGAAAATGAGAGGTAGTGATGTGTACCAAATTATACTTTTTGCGTCAAGGCGAAGACACTTTTCATCGGCCCCAGACTCTGATAGTTAATCTTCTTCCCCTTTGCTATATTGGGAGTGCAGGGTCCGAGCCTGCGAAAGTTTGTTAGAGTAATGGAGAATATGAAATCCCAAACTCCAAGCACCAAATAACAAACAAATCTCAAATTCCAATACAAAATGACCAAAACAGTTTTGGAATTTTGAATACGTCTATGCATATAGCCCCGCACGATAGCTACATGTCCCCGCCCCCCTCAAGAGACTGGGGCGCAACTAGTCATCCCGGCCAAGTCCGGCGGCGACGGACGCGAGCCGGGATCCAGACAACGTCCCCGCGAAGGCGGGGAACCAGACACCAAATGACGTCATTGAACTTTTACTGGATTCCGGATCTCGTCCGGAATGACGGGTTTGACGAATTGTGACTGAGCTTCCAAGGGGAGAAGAGATTCCTGGGGAGTGAGGTTAATAGGCGTTTTTGAATTTTGGTCATTGTGATTTGTTTGGGATTTGTGATTTGTTATTTGGAATTTTTAGTTGCTCTGGTACTCCAAGTGAGCTCGCCATCTTTACCGGCAATCCCGCGCGGGCGGGACTGACCTGAGTTATGAGCCCATGATTGACTTGATGAGTAAAGATCTGAAGAAAATTCGAGTCTTCGTAACTGATGGCTACTGGCGAAAAACGCTTGCTGCGGTTCGCGCCTTAGGTCGCCGGGGGGTGCGAGTTACGATTGGGGAAAGCACCTACTTGGCGCCGGCGCTATTCTCACGATATTGTCACTGCCGGGTGCGGACTCCCTCCCCAGTATTGCAGCCGTCCCACTATCTAGATTTTATCGAGGCCTACCTCAGCCGCCACCCCCACCACGTACTCATGCCCATGGAGGAAGATACTCTTCTGCTGCTCGCTCGTAACAGAGAGAGATTCCAAAAAATAACCAGCCTTCCTTGTGCCGCCCACCACCATCTGCTCTTTGCCCGCGACAAACTGAAGGTCCTCAGACGAGCAGAAGACCTTGATATCCCCATTCCAAAAACCTTCGAGGTCAATAGGTTGGCAGAAGCCAAGGCACTGAGTAGACATTTGGAGTATCCGGTGGTGGTCAAGCCAAGGGTAGGATCTGGCAGTGCAGGCGTGCAATACGTCACGGAACCAGCTCAACTGCCAGCTGCTCTGGAGCAAGTGTTTCGTTCTGGGCAATCGCCACTGGTGCAGGAGAGATTGCCTGCTGAGGGTACGGGAATTGGCGCCAGTTTCCTACTGGACCAAAATCATCAGGTGCGCGCCAGTTTTATTCATCGCCGCCTCCGCGAGTATCCGGTCCATGGCGGTCCCAGCACTCTGCGCCAAAGCATTATCCACGAGCAAGCTAGACGTGATGGCGCCAGACTACTGGAGAGCCTACGCTTGGTGGGTGTGGGCATGGTTGAATTCAAAATCGATAGCCGTGATGGCACAACCAAGCTCCTAGAGGTCAACCCACGCTTCTGGGGATCGCTGGCTCTGGCCATCAATACAGGAGTGAATTTCCCCTACCTTCTCACCCTCTTGGCCCTGGGGTTAGATTTTCCGGCTGTGCACACCTATAGGTTGGGACATCTTTGCCGCTGGCTCCTGCCAGGGGATATTCTCCATTTTCTGCAAAACCCCAACAGGTGGCGGTTGAAACCGAGTTTCTTTGAATTTCGCCGAGCCAATATGAGTTACGACATCATTGACATGGACGATCCCCTGCCCATCCTGGGGAGCTTTCTGGCCTTACTCCCGTTCTACGGCAGCAAAGACTTTGCCCATGTGCGTACGAGAAGATGAACACGAACTAAAAAGTCATTGAAAAATACTTGCTGTTAAGCTAAATAGTTAAGACTTCCGACCTTCACTGGAGGCTCGACACTGGTGTTTAATTAATGGGAGATTCGGTTGTATGGCTGCAGCAGCATCTTCACGAGCACAGCCTCCTTTACTTCATAGCTCTCTACACTGTAGGGGGACGGCCCGTAGCGATTCTAACCGCCAGCTTGTTTAGACTTAATCTTTTGCTCTTCTTTCCCCTTGTTGTTTTTATGGACACCGTACAGGTGCCTTGCTTTTATTATCTGTACGAACACACATTTACCAGTGCACGGCTGCAACGGCTCAGTGGGTATTTTCAACGCAAAGGGAAGGTGGCAAAAGAGCGACGCTTTTTCCAAAGGCTGCAAGCTTATGGTCATGTGGGAGTATTACTGCTCACCATGCTACCGATGAAGGGAGGTGGCATGTGGAGCGGAGTATTTCTGGCCCACATTATTGGCGTGCCCAAGAAAAAAAGCTACACCCTGTTGATGAGCGGAAGTATATTGGGCAGTCTCATGTTTGTGGGTGTTGGTGATGGCCTCCTGCGGTTTTGGCACCTGATGGCGTGAACTGAATAAGACGCTTGAGGTGCGAGACTTCTCTACACTCAGGTGAATGCCTGATAATTGTTACCGGGATTTCCGGCGATGGTGGAGTCTCGGGGCGGTGGAATACATTAACACATGGAACTCGGGTCCCGCTTGGCAAGAGCGAATTTCAGTGCTAAACTCTTGTTGCCCTCAGTATACTAATGAAATCTGGCTGAGAATCCGACAGTGAAGTTCTGCAGTTTTGGAGGGGAACTTTGAAGACAAATAGCCACCGGCTGGAAGTTTACGCCATTAACATGCTACTGGCTTCTCTGGCCCATGTTACCAACGACAAACTATTCAAGCTCACCTATCAAACCATAGCGAGACTTGCCGAGAAGCTTGGCAAGAGGGACTACTACGTTCACCGGATTCGCTGGCTCCGCGACCTTTTTGACCAGGGACACCCTTCTCTGGAAATTGCCAAGAAAATCCTTCGTACTCTCAATCCTCACCACCGCAAGACCATCATCCAGAGCTACGTCATCAATCAGCTCTTGGTAGGAACCAATAAACGTAAAGCCTTTGCAGAACAGCCTGGAGGATACTATCCACCAGGATTCCTGGTTATCAGCCCGACCATGCGTTGCAACCTCAAGTGTTTCGGCTGTTATGCTGGCAGTTACCAACAGGCTGAGGAATTGAGTTTCCAGACCTTAGACCGGATCCTCAACGAGGCCAAGGAGATGGGCATCTATTTCATCACTGTTTCCGGTGGTGAACCCTTCTTCTATGAGCACATATTCGATGTCTTTGAAAAACACAATGATATGTCCTTCCTGGTCTACACTCACGGGGGCCTCATTGATGAGAGAGTGGCGCAAAAGATTATCTCGGTAGGTAATGTCGTTCCTTCCATAAGCATTGAAGGCTTCAGGGAGACTACGGATCTGAGGCGGGGAAAAGGCCACTTTGACCGGGTCATGGCGGCCATGGACATGCTTCGTGATGCCGGCGTGCTCTTCGGCTTCTCCGCCACCCAAACCAGGGAAAACCACGACACCATTACCAGTGATGAATTTGTGGATTTTATGATTGAGAAAGGCTGTCTTCTCGGCTGCTACTTCATGTATGTCCCGGTGGGAAGGGACCCCAAGACCGAACTGATGCCCACTCCGCAGCAAAGAGATTATCTCAGGGAGTCCCTGGGTCGTTGGCGCAACAGCAAAGCAATTCTATTCATAGATTTTTGGAACGATGGCCCGGTGGTGCATGGCTGCATGTCAGGCGCCCGCAAGTATGCTCACATAAATTCTAAGGGCGATGTGGAGCCCTGTGTTTTCTGCCATTTTGCCACTCACAATATCCACGAATACTCATTAAAGGAAGCTCTTAACTCGCCATTGTTCCAGGCGATAAAAGCCAAGATACCATATGATGAGAACTTGTATCGCACCTGCATGTTAGTTGATCATCCCGAAGTGGGACGCGAGATGGCACTAAACCATGGAGCTTACTTCACCCACGAGGGAGCGGACTGCATCTTTACCAATCTGGCTGACGAAATCGATGAGTTCGCTGAATCTTACAAGTCTTTTGCTGACCCAGCCTGGCAGAAGCACCCCCAGTCTAAGCACTCGCAAGGAGAGTAGACATGAGGCCACACCAGCGGGCAAGGGCAAGCTGCGCCATCTTCATCTTTGCCCTCCTTTTGTGGACTACCTTTCAAACACCGGTGCCCGCTGCTGCTCGTTCCCGGATTGCCGTGGTGGATCTTGAAGCTCAAGGAGAGAAGGCCAAGTCTCAGGAACTTGGTAAGGTTGCCGCCCAATGGCTCACCACTGCTTTCGTAAACCAGGGCCGTTTCGACGTCATTGAGCGGCAAGCTCTGCAAAAGGTCATCGAAGAGCAACAATTGGGAATGGCCGGGGTCATTGACGTGAATACCGCAGCCCAATTGGGGCGGGTGTTGGGGGCCACCTATATGGTCACCGGCGCAGTTACCAGTCACCGACAAGGGCTAGATCTCAACGTCAAGATTATTGAGACGGAAAGTGCCGCCATCAAGGTGGCTGACCGGCTGGCGGCCGGAAGCGTTGGGTCCTTGTCCAAGAGAATTGGCCCATTCGTGGCCCAGTTGGTGAGCAAGTTCCCCTTGCGGGGATTCATCATCCACCAGAAGGGCAACACTTTCATCCTTGATGTGGGAAAATCTGCCGGGACAAGAGTGGGTATGCAATTTGAGGTATACCGGGAAGGCGAGATCTTCAAGCACCCGGTATCGGGTGAGATTCTGGGAGTTGAAAAGATCCCCACGGGTAAGCTTCAGGTTACTGAGATCCAGGAAAAATTGGCCTTTGCCAGAGTGGTCGAACAGAAAACCGACGAGACTGTATCGGTGGGCCACAATATAGTTTCTATTGGAGCTGCCAAGTCCAGGACAAGCGGTCCCATTATCGGCGTTCCATCTGCGGTGGGCACGAGCAGCGCCCTCCGTTTTGCCCAAGCCTGGGGCTTGGTTGGCCTGGGCACGGGAGATTTTCAAAAGCCCTTCGGGATAGCGGCCGATGGTGCTGGCAATGTCTATGTGGCGGACACCTATAACAGCCGGATTCAGGTATTTGAAACCAGCGGTACCTTCATTAAAAGTTGGGGACAGAAAGGAACTGGTTCCGGCAGTATGACGCTACCGTACGATGTGGCTGTCGACGGTGAGGGCAATGTTTACGTAGCCGATACCTATAACAGTCGAGTCCAGAAATTCGACGTCAACGGTGTTTTCCTCGGCCACTGGGGCCAAAAGGGTACGGGAAACGGCGATTTTGCCTTTTTGAGTGGTGTTGCTGTGGGCCCGGACGGAGCCGTTTACACCGTTGATGCCAAAATGAACCGGGTTCAGGTGTTTGACAACCAGGGAAGGTTCTTGCGCTCGTGGGGCCGTAAAGGAAAAGGTAGCGGCGATTTTGTTAAACCTATGGGGCTGACTGTGGATGAAAGCGGCAATGTTTACGTAGCCGATAGCAAAATGCGAAGAGTGCAGAAGTTCGATTCCCAAGGTCGCTTTCTCGCCGCCTTCACAGACAGGCTGCTGTATCCCGCCGATGTTGCCATTGACCCATACACTGGAAATTTATTGATACTGGATGCTGCCAGCCACCTGATCTGGGAAATGAGTCCAACCGGACAGAATCTCAGATCTTACGGAGGACCCGGGAGGAGTTCCGGACAGTTCGTCGAACCTTATGGACTCAGTGTAGACGGAGCCGGCAATGTCTTTGTGGCTGATACCGGCAACTCACGGGTTCAGAGATTTTCCCGCTAATAACGTCAACCGGGTGAGATCTCCCGGTTCCCATTCAGCAACTACCTATCGCTTTCTACTAGCCCGGAGATTTCAGATCTACAATCTTCAATCTAAAATCTGCAATCTAAAATGTCCCGCTCTTTCTTCACCACTTTAACAGATCGCATCAGCCAAAGCCATCGGCTGATTCTGCTGATAGCCGTCCTTCTCACCTGTATAGCAATCATACTCATCACCCAGCTTAGAATGGATTCTAGTCTGGACTCTCTCATGCCTTCCAAGGACAGTCATGCCAGAAAACTGCTGGCTGATCTGCTGGACGCGGGTCCCCAAGACGTCCTGGTAGTGGTTGTCAGCCTCCCTGAACCTGGAAATTTGGAAAGTGGCAAGCAGGTAGTCGATGGTTTCATTCGAGAAATGGTTTCTTTCCCGCAGATAGGGCATCTGGAAGCCAAGGTAACCACCCAGCAAAAGAGATTCTTCTCCGAAGTGTTGCTGCCACACGCCGGTCTGTTTCTCTCAGAACAAGAGCGGATGGATCTCCTTGACCGGTTGAGTGATGATTCCATTCACCGTCAGGTGCGAGAAAACAAGCGGCTTTTACTGATGCCGATGCAGGGTGCGGTTCAGGAAATGATTCTCAGAGATCCCCTGGGTTTGCGCCACCTATGGCTTTCCCGTTGGTTCTCCCAACGTTCCTTCGCTGGCCTTGACCTGGAGGATGGTTATCTGGTGGATAAGGACCGCCGCCATCTTCTGGTGTTCATACGGCCTGAGGAATCAGCGCGAAACATCACCTATACCAAACAGCTCATGGCCGCTGCTTCGGCTGCAGCTGAAACCGCCATTCGCAACTGGCGAGACTCCCATCCCGCTATGGCTGCTGCCCCTGTCGTTACCTTTGCCGGTGGATATCCCATTGCCCTTGAAGACGAGGCCCTCACCCGCAAGGATCTGCAAAGTAGCTTTATCATTTCACTCATCGGAGTCAATTTGCTCTTTTTTCTTGTTTTTCGGCAACTACGTATTCTCTTCCTCATGCTCCTGCCCTTGGCCATGGCTTTAATCTGGACCTTCGGGATTTTGCAGCTCATCTTCGGCCACGTCAATATTCTCACCGGCGCCTTTGCCGCCGTCCTCCTGGGGCTTGGCATTGACTTCGGCATACACCTCCTCAACATGTACCTCGAGGTAGGGCAAAGTGAGGAACAGAGCAGCGGCTTGCCTCCAGCCCTGGCTAAGAGTGGTAGAGCCATTCTCATGGGTGGACTGACTACTGCGGCAGCCTTTTTTGCTCTAGGGGTTTCCTCTTTCCGAGGATTTCAAGAACTGGGCATAATTACCGGCGTTGGTATTCTTGCCTGCCTGACTGCTATGCTGGTGGTACTCCCCGCCTTGCTTGCTTGGCAGGAAAGTCGTGGTCGGCCGATAGGCTCCTCACGACCTATTCCCAACTTCGGTCTTGACTCTCTGATTACACCTGTGGTGGCGCGTCCGCGCCTGGCGGTGGCCATCAGTATTATGCTATTGATAGTGCTGGGCATTTCAGCTTTTGGTGTCTCATTTCAAGAAGACCTCCGAGCCCTAAGGCCACAAAAGTCCGGTCACATGGCCGCAGAAAAACAGATCGAGGCCATTCTTGGTGGAGCGAGCGGGTATCTTCTCCTGGTCATGGAGGGAGATAGCGATGCAGCACTTCTGGATCGAGCCTGGCGCCTAGAGAAGGCTTTGGGCCAACGACAGGGTGGAGACCGCTTGTCACACTACCGCAGCATTCTCTCTTACTTGCCGGCACCGGAGAGCCAGCGGCAAGCGCTTGATTTCTTTAATCGCCACGCTGCCGACCTCAATCCGGCTCGGATTGAGGCTACTTTTAAGCAGGCTCTTCAGGAGAACGGTTTCCAATTCCTCCCCGAGTACCTTTCATATTTAAGCTGGTTGAGGACACTGGTACGTCCCAAAGGTGAAGTGGATCGAGGGACATTCAAACAGGCAAACCTCGAGCGCTTGCTCGAGCCTTTTTGGGCTGATCATGGCCCGCAGCGAAAGTTGTTCACTTTTATCTATCCGCGGGAAGGTTTATGGCGCAAGAGTGACTTGCAAGACGTAACTTCGGATCTCCATAGAGCCTCAGGCGAAGCGGGCCTTAGCAGAAGTGAGTACCGAGTGGCCGGTTGGCCGGTTTTGACAGGTCATTTGAAAGGACTGGTGTGGCATGACCTTGGCGACTCCCTTGCTCTTGCCGGTGTGGCTATTGCTGTGGCACTGCTCCTGGCATTACGAAATCCTTTGACCGCAGCCCTGGCTTCCATTCCCCTGGTGGCTGGGGTGGTGGCCATGTTGGGGATCATGTCATTGGTTTCCCTTTCATTCAACTACGCCAATTTCATTGTGCTGCCGTTGATTGTGGGTATCGGCATTGATGACGGCATCCACATTGTACACCGTTGGCGAGAAGAATCCAGTCAAGACCTAACGGCCGTGCTCAGGCAAATAGGCCGCGCCATTGTGCTTACCTCTCTGACCACCTCCATAGGGTTCGGCTCCCTGATAAGTTCCCATTACCCTGGCTTGCGCAGCATCGGCTGGGTTACCGGACTGGGAATCCTCACCTGTCTGCTTGCCGCCCTCATTCTGCTGCCGGCAGTGCTGGCATGGTGGGAACTCTCGACGACAAGGAGAAAGGGCGAAACGGCGACGCGGTGATAATACGCTGGTCTGGGATTGAACCACAGATATTACAATTGACGCAAAGCGCACAGCGTGGCGAAAGGTAATAGGTTATGGGTAGGAGACATCCCCTAACCTATAAATCGAAGCTTTGAAGAATTGTCGCCTAAGGAATTGATTTACGTTATTATGTGAGCACTTGGCGGGCGGGGATAAACCCCGCCCCTACACTTGCTTTTCCTAGTTCTCTGCAACTGACAACTGATTACTGACAATAATAAGGGGT
>Ga0209013_10002021_pt1 | contig 18605 bp, 17 predicted proteins | sample Cruoilmetagenom2_FD_187291 | JGI IMG/M metagenome (GOLD analysis project Ga0209013, IMG submission 187291) | Oil polluted marine microbial communities from Coal Oil Point, Santa Barbara, California, USA - Sample 2 (SPAdes) (version 2) | ecosystem: Environmental > Aquatic > Marine > Oil seeps ...
CGATTCAGGCTGCTCCGGTTATTATTGAAGACAATTGTTTTATCGGTTCCCGCTGTATTGTGGTGGAAGGTGTGCATCTGGAAAAAGAAGTGGTGTTGGGAGCCAATGTTGTGCTTACCGGATCAACCAAAATTATTGATGTTACCGGAGAAGAACCAGTAGAATATGCAGGATTCATTCCAGCTCGTTCGGTTGTGATTCCTGGAACCAGAACCAAGAAATTTCCTGCCGGAGAATATCAGGTTCCTTGTGCTTTAATCATTGGTAAACGTAAGCCATCTACTGACTTAAAGACTTCATTGAATGATGCCTTGCGCGAATATAATGTAGCCGTTTAAAATCATTAAATATATAAAGTACTATAGACACTTAACAACTTTGAAATGCAAACCGAAATCAATAAGGCACTCGAGATATTAAAATCCGGAGGTGTAATATTATATCCAACCGACACTATTTGGGGAATAGGTTGTGATGCTACTAATGCCGAAGCAGTAAGACGAGTGTATGATATTAAAAAGCGCGAGGATGCGAAAGCAATGTTGGTGTTGATGGAGAATCCAAATTTGTTGAATTCTTATGTGGATGAGGTACCTGAAATTGCATGGGATTTGATTGATACCAATGATCAGCCCATGACTATTATTTATCCGGGAGCTAAAAATCTGGCTTCTAACCTGGTTAATGCAGATGGAAGCATTGGAATTAGAATCACCAATGAGGAATTTACGCAACGTTTGATTCAAAGGTTTAGAAAGCCAATTGTATCTACCTCAGCAAATGTAAGTGGAAGCAAATCTCCTGCCAATTTCATGGAAATAGATCCTGAAATAATCGATGCTGTGGACTATGTTGTAAGCTATCGGCAGGAAGAAATGGAAAAATTGAAGGCCTCCAGCATCATTAAAATTGGGTTAGGTGGCGAATTTGAAATATTGCGCATGTAGGAGTACATTTCCTATATTTAATTTAACTTATTAGCTTAACTATAATTGTGGGTCTTTTAAGGGAAGTAATACCTTAGTAAATTGAGGCGCTGAATTTTATTGAATTCAGCGCCTTGTATTTTTCATATTTGTTGAAGAACGCTTACATTCCAACCGATTTAATAGATCCAGATCCTAAGGATTTCGTTTCCAATTTTTCTGGTTTTCCACGATAGTAAATGTCTCCGCTTCCGGCAACCCTAGCATCTAAGCTCTTGCTGGCAAATACTCTGCAATCGCCCGATCCGGAAACACGAATGCTCACATTTTCAGCTTCCAGATTAGATGCATTAACATTACCCGAACCACTAATATTAATATCCACATTCTCTACGCCGCTTCCTTTAAGATTGATGTCCCCCGAGCCGGAAATTTTACAATTCACCGATTTTGCATGTAAATCATCAATAATTACTTTTCCGCTTCCGCTGATTATATATTCTGCACCAAAAGTATGGATAGGTGTTTGAGCAATAATATTTCCAGATCCTGATATTTTCAGATTTCTAATATTAGGAGTAGTAATATAAACCTCTATTTTTTTGAAAGATTTATTCCAGCCCCAACTGGTTTTCTTACGCTTGATCTTTAGGGTTAAGTCATCCACTTCGGTGAGAATTTCGGACAGATCACCTGCATTGCCTTTTATTTTAAGGGAGGTGGAATTCCCTTGACTCACAAATACTTTTGCATGAATCGAAAGACTAATAGATTCAAATGATCCTACATTTCTGTTTTCTGTTTTTTGGGCAAAGATCAAGCTACTGCTTAATACAAAAGCAAAAATAGCAAGTAGGGAAGTAATACGTTTTGTGTTCATATCAAAAAGTTTTAAATGAATAATCGAGTACTTTAAAAGGACGAACAACTCGCTGAAAAGTTGCACCCTAATTTTATTTGCAACTGATTTTAGTCTGAATTAATTGTCTTTGGCTTTAGCCCGAGGATCATTTGTTAATGAATACAGAACCAATTACATTCGCAAAAAAAATATTAGCATGGATTTCAATCATAAAAAGAAAATACAAATCAGGTTTGGAGATATAGATTTGATGGGTCATGTAAATAATGGCATTCAGTTAAGTTATCTCGATTTAGCACGTATGGATTATCTTGGGCAAGTGTTTGGGCAAGTTATTCGCTGGAAAGATTCAGCACTTATTGTAGCCCATTTGGAAATAGACTATTTATCCTCCATAACTTTAAAAGATAGCGTAGAAGTACATACTAAAATCCATAAAATAGGGAATAAAAGTGTGGGATTATATCAGAATATAGTTGATGCTGTAACAGGTGAAATCAAGACCAAAACATCACAGGTAATGGTAGCCTATAATCAAGAACAGGGTACGAGTATGTCTGTTCCGGAAACCTTAAAAATAAGAATTCGTGAATTTGAAAGGGAAGTATTGATAAAATAAGAGGATGAGAACTATGCTTTAATATCTAAACTTCCAGAAAATCAATTGTCTTCGGCTTTAGCTGGAGGAGTATTTTAATTTGCAGAAACGCTACAAATACATATCCAGCAAACCATCTGGGGTTTTCATGGTAATTGTCTTATTCTCTTCATCCAGGTCGATAAAATTTTCGTCGGCAAAAGGAATCAGAACTTCCTGTTTATTAATGGTGAGCACCAACACAATATTACCGGAATAATCCTGAATATCCTCAATTTCTCCAAGTTCAGCTTTTTCCTCATCTATATAGGTGAAGCCAATTAGAACATTGGGATCAATTTCGTCGGATTCCTCAATATAATCAGGTACATCTTTCATGGCAATATAAATTTCGCAACCAATAAATCGTTTCGCTTTGGCTTCCGAATTCATATCTTCCAATAAAATTTTCACACTCGAATGATTTCTTGAGGTAATTCCGTTTTTAGGAATAAAAAAAGGAACCAGTCCTCCGTCGATATCGACAAGAACTGATTCCAATTTATTTCTTTCAAGAAGATCACTGTTTTTCTTTGCAATCAATTCACCTTTTACTCCATGAGTTTTAATGAACGTTCCGGCAAGATAACAATCTTCTATTTTTAGCATGCAATTAAAATTAAGCTTCAGTTTCTTCAGCTCCCTCTTCAGTTGCAGTTTCTTCAGCTTTAGCTTTAGCAGCAGCTTCAGCATCTGCAGCTCTCTTAGCGATAGCTTCAGCTCTGTCAGAACTAATCTTAGCTTCAGCTTCGAAACGAGATTTAGCAGCTTCATCAGCAACTTTCGAAAGACCATCTTTCTTAGCGTTGATTTTAGCATCTTTCTCTTTCTTCCAAGCCTCATACTTTGCTTCAGCAGCAGCTTCGTCAAAAGCTCCTTTTTTCACACCTTCTAATAAGTGTTTTTTCATCATTACACCTTCGTAAGATAAAATTGCTCTTGCAGTGTCAGTAGGCTGTGCGCCGTTTCCAAGCCATGTTAAAGCTTTGTCAAAATCTAGATTAATTGTAGCAGGATTAGTGTTTGGATTATAAGATCCAATACGCTCAATATACTTACCATCACGTGGTGATCTGCTATCTGCTACCACAATGTGGTAGAAGGCATTTCTTTTACGACCATGTCTTGCTAGTCTAATTTTTACTGGCATAATTCTTTTAAAATAAGATTAATAAATTTGCCTACATTATAGTTGTGGCATACATACCACGATTTATAAGCGCGACAAAGATACAATTTTATTTTGGTTTAGAAATAGCTTGTTTAATAATATTTTAAACTTGTAAATGTCAATTTTACAGATAATTAGGGCGTGTCCCTAAGGGTCGGGCTATCTGCTATATCTTTTGCTACGTTCCTTCGCAAAAGGATACCGCTTCTATCCCTCACGCAACATTAAATTCATTTTGTTTTTTTAATCTGAATCTAAATTTCAGATTTGGAAATTAAAAAACAGAAACCTCAACCGATGTGTTTCCATGAAAAGGAGATTGTTGATAAATTAGGATGTGTTTCTTCGTTGATATTACTAATTTTACCAAACTGAAAAAAGATCAGTGTTTTTTTGAATTCGTACATTATCAAACAGATATAAATGACCGCATTTACGCATTTACATGTTCATTCTCAATTTTCTATACTCGATGGTGCTGCAAGTGTTGATGGGCTAATATCCAAAGCCAAAGAAGATGGTATGCCAGCAATTGCATTAACCGATCATGGCAACATGTTTGGAGCCAAATTATTCCACGACGTAGCTACCCGTAATGGAATAAAACCCATTATAGGCATTGAAGCCTACATTGCTCGTCGCGATCGTCACCAAAAAAATGAGCGGATAGACCGCTCGGGATACCATTTAATTATATTAGCAAAAAATCATACCGGGTACCATAATTTAATGCGTTTGGCCTCTATTGGTTATACCGAAGGATTCTATTATAAACCAAGAATTGATAGAGAAATACTGGAAAAATATAGCGAAGGACTTATTATCAGTTCTGCTTGTTTGGGGGGAGAAATTCCTCAAAATATTATGAATGGTAATGTGGAAGGAGCAAGGGATGCAATTCGCTGGTACAAAAATTTATTTGGCGAAGATTATTATTTGGAGATCATGCGACATAAAACCGACGATCCACAGATGAATGCCAACATCTACGATAATCAGGAATTGTGTAATAAAAAGATTTTGGAACTTGGGAAAGAGCTTGGTGTAAAGGTGATTGCAACAAACGATTCTCATTTTTTAAATGCCGAAGATGCAGATGCTCATGATTTGTTAATTTGTTTGAATACCGGGAAAGATCTGGATGATCCAACCCGCATGAGATATACCAAGCAGGAGTTCTTGAAGACTACAAAAGAGATGCAGGAATTGTTTGCTGATGTTCCCGAAGCAATTGTGAATACTATAGAAATTGCAGAAAAAGTGGAGGAATATCAACTGAATATTGCTCCGCTTATGCCTGATTTTCCAATTCCTGAGGAATACGAGGATGCCGATGCATATCTTAGACATTTGGCTTATGAAGGTGCTCATGAAAGATGGGGGGATAATATAGCTCCTGAAATTGAGGAGCGATTGGATTTTGAGTTGGAAACAATCAAGAAAATGGGATTTCCTGGCTATTTCCTCATCGTTTGGGATTTTATTAGAGCAGCTAGAGAAATGGGCGTTATTGTGGGACCAGGTAGAGGCTCTGCAGCTGGATCGGCAGTGGCTTACAGTATTAAAATCACAAATATCGACCCGGTAAAATATGATTTACTGTTTGAGCGTTTCTTAAATCCCGATCGTATTTCCATGCCCGATGTGGATATAGACTTTGATGATGATGGGCGTCAACAGGTTATGGATTGGGTAACCGAAAAATATGGACACGATAAGGTTTCTCATATCATCACTTTTGGAACAATGGCAGCAAAAATGGCTATTCGCGATGTTGCCAGAGTATTAAAATTACCATTACCAGATGCCGATCGATTAGCGAAATTGGTTCCTGATGTCCCTAAAATAACGCTGAAAAAAGCTTTTGCAGAAGAACCGGAATTGGCTGGAGAAAAAGATTCAGACAATCCATTAATAGCCCGAACTTTAAAGTTTGCAGAAACTCTTGAAGGTTCTGTGCGGCAAACAGGTGTGCATGCTTGTGGTGTTATCATCGGAAGAGATCCATTAACCGAACACATCCCCGTAATGAAAGCCAAAGATTATAATCTATTGGTTACGCAGTACGATGGTAGATTTGTGGAACCTGTAGGAATGTTGAAGATGGACTTTCTAGGATTGAAAACCCTTTCTATCATTAAGGATACTCTTGCAAATATCAAGCTATCGATAGGAATCGATGTGGATGTAGATAAAATTCCTATGGATGATGAGAAAACCTTCGAGCTATTTTCAAAGGGCGAAACTACGGGTATATTTCAGTTTGAATCTCCTGGTATGAAAAAGCACCTTCGAGCCTTGAAGCCAAATCGTTTTGAAGATTTGGTTGCTATGAATGCCTTGTATCGTCCAGGACCAATGGAATATATACCTTCCTTTGTTAAAAGAAAGCATGGCGAAGAGGAAATAGCCTATGATCATCCAATCATGGAAAAATATTTGAAGGATACCTATGGAATTACGGTTTATCAGGAACAGGTGATGCTTCAGTCACGTGCCTTAGGAGGATTTACCCGAGGCATGTCTGACTCCTTGCGAAAGGCTATGGGAAAAAAGCAGATCAAGATGATGGATGAATTAAAAGTGAAATTCATCAATGGTTGTCATGATAATCCAGAGTTTATGGAGGGTGTTGGCGGTGATAATGGTAAGGCAGATAAGTTAATCGAGAAAATATGGACCGACTGGGAAGCTTTTGCCAAATATGCCTTTAATAAATCGCACTCTGTTTGCTATGCGTATATCGCTTATCAGACTGGGTTTTTGAAAGCTCATTATCCTGCCGAGTTTATGGCTGCTGTATTAAGCCGGAATCTTTCAGATATCACGAAAGTAACTATTTTTATGGATGAATGTAAGCGTATGGGATTACCTGTATTAGGTCCGGATGTGAATGAATCCTATTCGCGATTTACTGTAAATAAAGAAGGTGCAATTCGTTTTGGCATGGCCGCGGTTAAAGGAGTTGGGGAGCATGCTGTGGATGATATTATTTCGGAAAGAAAAAATGGTGCTTACCAAACGATATTCGATTTTGTAGAGCGGGTGAATTTGCGCACAGCAAATAAACGTACAATGGAGAATTTGGCCATGTCTGGAGGATTCGACAGTTTTGGTTTAATGCGTAGTCAATATTTTCAACCTGATGAAACAGAAACTACCTTTTTGGAAAATCTGTTGAAGTATGGAAATAAATTACAGGCAGAAAAAAATAATACCCAACAAACTCTTTTTGGCGGAGTAGAGGATTATGTGGTTACTCCACCAAAAATTCCGGAATGTGCTGATTGGAATAAACTGGAACGATTGAATAAGGAAAAAAGTCTTATCGGTATTTATTTGTCGGCACATCCTTTAGATGATTATCGTTTGGAGATAGAGTCATTTTGTAATGCAACACTTGCTCAATTAAGTGCCGAAATGCATACTTTCAAAGATAAGGAAGTGAATATTGCAGGTATGGTAATAGCAATACGCAGAGGAACTACAAAAAATGGTAATCCTTTTGCAATTGTTAACATTGAGGATTTCACAGATTCATATGAAATGGCTTTCTTTGCAAAAGATTTTGTGGAATATAGCAATTATTTCATAGAAGGTCTATCTGTTTATATCAATGGTAAGGTTCAAATAAGAACATGGCCTAGAGAATCTACAGAGTTGGAATTTAAGGTGAAAAACATTTCTCTTCTTTCCGATGTTATGGAGAAGAAAGTAAAACAGATTACGCTAACTATTCCAGTACAAAATTTAACCGAAGAGTTAGTTGCTGAGATGTCTAGCTGTATGGAGGAGAGTAAAGGTAACCTGAAAGTGAATTTTGTTATCGCTGATGAGAATAATATGAAAGTGAAAATGTTTTCAAGAAGTTGTAGAGTGAATCTTACGAATGAATTGATTGAATATTTTAAAAACAATTCGGAAATAGAATTCAAAATTAATTAAATTGCACTAGTTAAAATTAAATATAAAACGCTAAAAATAGATTATCATGACAATTGAAGTAAACGATTCTAATTTTGAGGAGGTTGTTTTAAAATCAGATAAGCCGGTATTGGTTGACTTCTGGGCAGAATGGTGTGGACCTTGTAGAATGGTTGGCCCAATTGTGGACGAGCTTTCACAGGATTACGACGGTAAAGTAGTAGTTGCCAAATTAGATGTAGATAGCTGTCCTGCAACTTCTGCTAAATTTGGTATTCGGAACATTCCAACTGTTCTTTTCTTTAAAGGAGGAGAGGTTGTAGATAAGCAAGTTGGTGCTGTACCAAAATCAAGCCTGGCTGAGAAGATTGATTCTTTATTGTAGGAATATAAACTTTGTATGTATGGGCATAGAGATCAATTTTCTATGCCCTTTTTTATTTTATCAATTTATTGAAGCTGATGAAGCAACTATCCGATTTAATTCCTTACAAAGATTTCGACAATCTGGAATTATTAGCGAAACAGATTGTAGAAGGGTTTTTAATTGGCTTACACCGAAGTCCATATCATGGATTTTCTGTTGAATTTGCTGAACATCGTTTGTATAACAAAGGAGAATCGACCAAGCATATAGATTGGAAGTTATATGCTCGAAGCGATAAAATGTTTGTAAAGCAGTTTGAGGAAGAAACAAATATGCGTGCCCATATTGTTATTGATACTTCATCTTCTATGTTATTCCCCTATCAACAAAAAAATCAGTCGAAACTTAGTTTTTCGGTTCTATGTGCAGCGGCTTTAATTCACTTACTTCGAAAACAAAGGGATGCAGTTGGTTTATGTACTTTTACTGACGAAATTGAAATATTGACTACTGCAAAATTAAGTCTTCCGCATGCACAATTATTGTATTCTCACCTTAATAACTTGCTTCAATCTGGAGAAATAGAGAAAAATAGAGATACAAAAATATCTGAGGCTTTACATCATTTGGCCGAGAGTCTGCATAAACGTTCCATGGTAATTGTTTTTTCTGATTTTATGGGTGAAGAAACTCCGAGGGAAATATTAGAGGCCTTGCAACATCTTCGTTTCAATAAACATGAAGTAATATTATTTTCCGTTCGGGATAAAGAGCTTGAGGTGGATTTTAAATTCAAGAATCGACCAACTCAATTTATCGATTTGGAAAGTGGGAGTAGTATCAAAATGAATCCATCAGAGATTCGGTCAATTTATCAGAAAAACCAAGATGCCTATTATCAGGAATTGGAGCTTTTATGTGGACAGTATTCCATTGATTATGTGGATGCAGATATTCAAGGAGAGTTTAAGAATGTTTTGCAAGCTTATTTGTTAAAGCGTAAAAACCTAATGTAGTCTAGGAAATAATTTATTTTTAAGTTCCCTTTGTTTGGATTATTTTTAAGGTATCATACATCTAATTAGTTGTATGTAAGGATCTATTTATTGATGTTTCACTGGAATACCTTTGTTGAATAATTGAGAAGTAAAGGATTATTTCTAAGCCATAGAATGCCTAAATTAAGATACCTATGAGAAATATAGTATTAATTGTATTACTATTGGTTCTGATTTCCTGCGAACAAAAACCAGGAAAACCACATAATAAAGAGGCTGATTTTGTGGAAAATGGGGTAGTGAAACAGTACGATAAACAGAATAGATTAGTAGGAGAAGTTACTTTCCGAAATGGTGTTCGAAATGGAATCACTCGTATATATTACACATCTGGAGTTTTGAGTGATGAGATTATGTTTGTGGATGATGAGAAGAGCGGCATTGCGAAAAAATATCATAAGAATGGGAAGATTTACAGCCTTACTCCCTATGTGAGGGACGAGAAGGACGGGATTCAGAAAAAATATTATGGCAATGGTAAAATTTGGGCTGAGACACCATACCTAAAAGGTGAACCAGGAATAGGTTTAAAAGAATATAAGCGTGATGGTAGTCTGCGAGAAAAATTTCCGAGTATAGAAGTTCAAAAGTTTATTGCTAAAGATAGGGTAGAACTGAAATTCTTCTTAAGTAATTATTCCAAGCGGGTTGTTTTTTATGTGTCTGATTTAATTAAAGGAAAGTATATTCCACCAATGGCAAAACCGATGTTCTCAGAAGGTGGTGCTGTACAATACGTAATCCCTTTAAACGAAAATATTGGTTTGGATACAACTATTAATATTGTAGCAAAATATCAAACGCGAGATTACAATATTTATATAACCCAGCAAAAATATCAGGTAATTGTGAATTAATCTTGTAAAGAGTCGGAAAATTTAAATACCGAAAATACAGGAAAATGATCGGAATATTGTTTTTTGATTCGGCGGTAATTGAGACAGGAAAAATGAGTGTCATGTAATATAAAATCAATACGAAAAGAAGGAAAATCTCCCGAGTAGGTAGTGCTTATTCCTTTTCCTTTTTCCTGAAAACAATCGGATAATTGCTCTTTTATTGTGTGATAAGTGTAGGAGTAAGCGGTATCATTAAAATCGCCAGATACGATAACAGGATATGGTGATTGATTGATATGTTTCCGAATAATTCTAGCTTGTTTTGCTCTTCGTTGAAATGCCTGACGCAAACGGACAGAAATATCTTTAATTTCTTCAATTTCTTTTTCATCAGCATTAAATTCTTTCTTATTTATAAAGGCATAATTTTTTCTACCCATTCTGTTTGATTCCAGATGTAGATTATAAACCCGAATTGTTTTGTTTCCAACTAAAAGATCAGCATAAATGGCATCGCAGAGATTTCCTTTTTCGAAAGATATTTCACCTTTATTGATGATGGGATATTTGGAAAATATGGCGGTACTATTCCTTTTGCTACTATAGAAATATGCTTTACTTCCCATTTTGTATTTCAGGTTGTTTAAGGATAGTAAACCACTTAGTGTATATCTGAACTCTTGCAAACAAATAATTCCAGCATCAGTTTCTGAAATTGTTTTCAAAATATTATTAGGAGTCTTAGGATCGTTTGTCCATTCGTATTTATCAAAGGAGCGCACATTATAGGTGATAATTTTAATTGCTTCTTCTTGGGGATTTATTTTCCCCGAAAAGTTAAATTGGACAAAACCAGATAGATGTTGATATCCAATTAAAATTGCTATTAAGGGAAGTATGAAACTCCATTTTTTGCGAAAAGCCCAATAACAAACAAACAGAAAATTGACTCCAAGAAGGTAGGGATAAGCTAATCCTCCGAAAGCAATTGGCCAAAATTTTTCCGGACTTATATAGGGTGCAAGATAAGACAACAATAATGCTCCTGAAAAGATCAGACTAAAGAGAACCAGTATTTTATGGAGCACATTTCTCACCAGGTTAATTTATTTTTTATCACTTGATTTAAATAGAATTGCTTTTTCATCTTTGTTCAGACTATCGTATCCTGATTTTGCAATTTTTTCGAGAATTCTATTTAATTCTTTCTGATTTTCCTTTTTTGATTTGTTATATTCCTCATCGGTCATTTGCTGGGTTTTCTTATAGCTCACCTTCATTTTTCTTTTTCTAAAAAGACTAAAGAAGGAATCCAACAATGTGGTAAAGCCGACCGAAATATCTTTTCCTTTACGCAATTGATATATAAATAACCATCCATAAAATGCCCCACCCAAATGAGCTAAATGTCCGCCTGCATTTCCGTTGGGAATATTAATGATATCCGTAAAGAGAAAAAATAATGCAATATATTTTATTTTAACCGGACCTATAAACATTAGGCGAACTACGTGGTTTGGAGCGTATACAACAGTAGCTAGGACAACAGCCATAACAGATGCCGAAGCTCCTAAAGCATAAGCACCCCAACGAATATTTTCAAAAACAGGGAAAAGATTGTACGCGAATATATAAGCTGCAGCTCCCGTAATTCCACCTAACAAATAAATGCTTAGCAATTTTTTCTGATCTAAATAAGAAAGGAAAATTCGTCCAAACCAATACAACCAAAGCATATTAAAAAGAATATGTAAAAATCCTTGATGCAGGAACATATAGGTAAAAACTGTCCAGGGGCGATGTAATAATGCATTTGCATCTGCAGGAACGGATAACCACTTCACTAGGAATGGTATTTGCGGATTTTGAATTCCCATCACGTAAGTGATTACACTTACAATATTCACGACAAGAAAAACTGCCAGATTGATATAAATCAATTTTGTTAATGCACTTCCTTCGCGAAATGAACTTTTTATTCCTTCCCAGATATTCTGATTGGAATAGCTTTGATATGGATTGTTAAAATTGATACTCATAAAATATGCTTTCCTTCCTATATATTGATTCTAAATCTTTAAAGAACGAGTATTTTGATCTGTAGTCAAAAATCTTGTTTTATATCTTTTAATAAAAGCGCTTCGAATTTCTCTGCCAGTATTTTATCAGAATAAATCCAAAAAGCATACCACCTAAATGTGCAAAATGTGCAACATTATCACCAGTCTGATTTTGTACTCCCATGAATAATTCTAAAACGCCATAACCAACTACAAAATATTTTGCTTTAATTGGAATAGGAGGAAATAAAAGCATTAATTCAGTGTTAGGGAAAAGCATTCCAAAAGCTAATAGAATTCCAAATACAGCACCAGAAGCTCCGATGGTTGGAATGTTGATGTGCTCAATAACCATTTGATTCACCATCATTATAGCTTTTTGGGTTTGAAAAGAATTGCCTGGATTATCAGACCAGGAATTTACAAAATCGAGAACCCATGGTTTTACAGCTCCTACATGATCTCGGATAAAAGAGAGCATTAAATCTGGAGTTGGAGTATTGCTGAATGCATCTGCAGCGGATTTCATGGAAGAGTAATCAATCCATCCTACAAAGGTATGTAGCGCAGCAGCACCTAGTCCCGTTGCTAAATAATATATCAAAAACCGTTTTGGGCCCCATACGCTTTCCAGTACTCGTCCGAACATAAACAAGGCAAACATATTAAAGAACAGATGCGAGAATCCACCATGCATAAACATATGTGTAATTAGCTGATAAGGCTGAAAAAATGCAGATTTTGGATAATATAAAGCTAAATACTGATCAAGGTCAACACCAAATTTACTTCGAAGAAACATGCTTGCAAGTAGCATGATCACATTGATGATAAGAAGGTTTTTAACTACAGGAGGTAGATTTAACAAAGGTGGTCTATATTGAGTCATTCGAAATATGTTTAAATTTTGCAATAGTCTAACAATTGTCAGACCAAATTAATAATAGTGTCTATGTTGTACAAAGAAAGGACAGTTTGTCAGCTTATTTAAATCGGCTTTCTAATTCCTTGCTTTCTAAAACAGAAATAACTGGTTTTCCATCAGGAGTATAGTTGGGAATATCACATGCAAAAAGTTGATCGATGATAGAGCTCATCTCTTCATAGGAAAGTGATTTTCCATAATTTACAGCAGATGCTTTGGCAAGAGATTTTGCTAGATTTTCCCTTACTTTCAATTTCACATCTATCTGATTGGATTTATAGTTAGCCAAGAGATTTTCTAGTAATTCTTTTGGTTCGCAGTTCTGGATATCAGCAGGTGTACCATTTATAACGAATGTTTTTTTACCAAATTCTCTGATATCAAAACCTAAAGCCCGCACATCTTCGAGAATTACCTGAAGAAGTGTATAATCGGAAGCATTTAACTCTATGGTCTGTGGGAACAGGGTTTGCTGTGCAATTCCCTGATGATTTTCCAGGGATTTGATAAATTTTTCGAATAGAATTCGCTCATGTGCTTTTCTCTGATCAATAATCATCAATCCTGAGCGAATTGGCGTAAGAATATATTTGTTTTTTAACTGAAATACGTTTTTTGCTTTTTGAACTGTTTCTCTGGTTTGTAACTTCGGTTGTTGGATTTTCATCCTTTCCTGAGGCTGAAAATAATCTGGAATATTTTCAGGATTTATAACAGGTTGTTTGTCGTTTTGATCCTCTTTTTTTGAGTTTTGCTCCTCATAAAGTTGTTCCCAGTTTTCAGGCACTTTCTTTTTTACTTTATCTGCAATAATGTCGGGAGTCTTTGCTTTAAATTCCTGAAAAAAAGGATTTGATTCAAACGATTTTCTTGCTTCATCGAATGGATTATAGCTTTTTTCAGCATCAAAAGGATTATAGTTTGATTCGGCATCGAAAGGATTGAATTCCGGATTTACTTTTATCATAGGAGCTTCCACCTCTTGGTTTTGTCCGGCAACAGGTATTTCTAAACTTGTATCTTCTTCAAAATCAATTGAAGGTACAATGTTGAATTTGCCTAAAGCTTCTCTTATGGATGCCTGAATAATTTGATAGATCGCTCTTTCATCCTCAAATTTAATTTCTGTTTTTGTTGGATGTATATTAATATCGATGATTTGAGGATCTACTTCAAAGAAAATAAAATATGGAGGAACAGTTTCAGGTGGTAAAATCTTATCGTAGGCTTGAATAACGGCTTTGTAAAAGTAAGGATGCCGCATGTAGCGATTATTCACAAAAAAGAATTGTTCTCCCAAATTTTTCTTGGCATTTTTTGGCTTCCCAATAAACCCAGTGAGTTTTACAATGCTTGTATTTGTGTTGATGCTTATCAATCTCGAATTCATGCTTTTCCCAAAGACATTTACAATTCGTTGTCGGATATTTGAAGCAGGAAGATTATAAATTTCGCTATCATTATGAATTAATTGAAAAGCAACATCAGGGTTAGCAAGTACAATTCTGTGAAATTCACTTATTATATTTCTGAGTTCGGTTGAGTTCGCTTTCAGAAATTTACGGCGTGCCGGAACATTGTAAAAAAGGTTTTTAACTATAAAATTGCTTCCGTCGCTACATGCAGAAACTTCTTGTGATATATGTTCGGAACTATCGATTATGATATGAGTTCCTAGTTCATCTTCGGTTTTTTTTGTTTTTAATTCAACATTGGCGATCGCAGCAATAGAAGCCAGGGCCTCGCCACGAAATCCCATGGTTCTGATTGCAAAGAGGTCGTTTGCTTTTCGAATTTTAGAAGTAGCATGTCGTTCAAACGCAATTCTGGCATCAGTAGCAGACATACCGCATCCATTATCAATTACTTGAATTAAGGTTTTTCCTGCATCTTTCAGATTGATTTTAATAGAGTTGCTTCCCGCATCTATTGCATTTTCAACCAATTCTTTTACAACAGATGCAGGTCTTTGTACTACCTCTCCCGCGGCAATCTGGTTGGCCACATTGTCAGGTAGAATCTGTATCAAATCAGACATATAATTTTCTACTTCTTAAATTTATTTTCTAAAGACTACTACTGGGATTTAAAAACAGTAGCATACAACTTACACATAGAGAGAACTATAAAATTCCATCCCATCCGTAAAGGTAAATGTAAGCTGCAAATAAAAGTATCATCAGAATAATAATCAAACGGATATTTGATTTTTGCCTGCTTCCTCGTGCATCAGAATGTTTATGGCGGAGTTCGTTTTTCATTTTTCCTTTGATATTAGGAATATATTGTCCATTTCCATCCGTCATGCCTAATTCCGACTTGATTCTTCTCTCCCGTTCATTCCGTTCCTCTTTGGCAGGATCCCAATATCGTGGTTGTAGATTAAACCTTTTATGTTCGGGTTTTTTAAAAAAACTTGTAAATCCCATGTTCAATTGTTTTATACCAGTTATTCGTTAAAGGTGTAGGTATAATTCCGAATTTAATTCACTTACGAAAATAAATTTGCAGTCTAAAATTACGTGCAAAACGAATTGTTAGAATTCGATTTTATTATTATTTAAATCCGGTGTAAGCAATGTAATTTGTCTTAAAATACTCACAAATATACCTATAAAATCTGAATCTTTTTGATTGATTAATTCATTGGAATCGTTAAAGTATCATAAAAAATACGGACATTAAAAATTGATAATTTTTCAAATAGAATTGAAGTGAATTATTTAATTAGTTACTGTATTTTTTTACAAAAAAAGATGAACGCTTTGGTGATTTTTTAGCAAAACTTCAAGCTGGGATTTTATTAGGAGGAGCACTTTAATTTTATCAATATCCATTAATTGTAATACTTACATTACAATGCTTGTCAGTTTGAGTGAATGTTATGATAGAATAAGTTTTAGTAAATAAAAGAATTTTAAGTATAGAACTGTAGTAGTGGATTCGAGTTAGAATAGACTGTGTGGATTGAAAAAATGAGTTTCAGTTAGTTCAGTGTAGCTTAGATCTATTTACTTTTTATATTTTTGAGAAAAAATAAGTTGGTATGATAGCAAATGATATAAAGAATAGTTTTTTAGATGCGCAGCAGGTGTTAAATGAATTTATCTCCAACGAGGATAATTTTAATGCCATCGCAGCTGCAGGAGAAGCAATGGCTGCAAGTTTGCAAAATGGAGGAAAAATTCTTTCCTGTGGTAATGGTGGATCCATGTGTGATGCCATGCATTTTGCAGAAGAACTTACTGGCAGATTTAGGAATGACAGACTATCTTTGCCTGCTATCGCTATTTCTGATCCAAGCCATATTACTTGCGTGGCCAACGACTATGGATTTGATTATATCTTTTCCAGATATGTTGAAGGTCTTGGAGCAAAGGGAGATATTCTTTTGGGGATCAGTACCTCCGGGAATTCTGAAAATGTAATAAATGCTATTGCTGCGGCTAAGCAAAAAGGTATGATTGTGGTTGGACTTACTGGAAAAAATGGAGGTAAGATGGCTGAATTATGCGATATAGAGATAAGAGTTCCATGGAAACAATTTTCCGATCGGGTTCAGGAAATTCATATTAAAGTTATTCATTGTCTGATTCAATATATCGAGGCTAGGTTTAAATAGATAAGGAAATTTTCAAATGTGAAAGAGATGCGAATTCGCATCTCTTTTTTTGTTTAATTTTTTCCTGCATACTTCAATTAATTTGAGAGAAAGAATTTTACTCAATTAAAAAAGAGTGAAGCGTGCTGAATAAATCTTCATTTGGGATTTAAGGTCGTAAGCATGTTAAATAATATATTGGAATAAATTCGATAAACATGTTTTGAATGTAAAATTATTGTTATATTCACAAATCATTTCTATTGATAAGTAAAACCCTGAAAAAATGTTAGTGAAAACATATGGAAGTGCTGTATATGGCATTCATGCTACCACAATTACTATTGAAGTGAATGTTTTTCCTGGAGTAAGATTTAGTTTAGTTGGTTTGCCAGATAACGCGGTGAAGGAATCTCAACAAAGAATTGATTCTGCTCTTCGCGAAGTTGGCTACAAAATTCCTGGTAAAAAGATAATAATCAATATGGCTCCTGCTGATATTCGTAAAGAAGGTTCAGCTTATGATTTGCCTTTAGCCATTGGAATTATAACAGCCACCGAGCAGATTTGTTGTGAATCTCTCTCGAATTATATGATTATGGGGGAATTATCGCTTGATGGAAGCTTGGTTCCAATCAAAGGAGTTTTACCTATGGCAATAAAAGCTCGGGAAGAAGGATTCGAAGGTTTGATTTTACCAAAAGCAAATGCGCGGGAAGCTGCAGTTGTGGATAAATTGAAGGTATATGGTGCTGATAGCATAAAGGAGGTAATTGATTTTTTGAAAGGTGATTTTGAAATTGCTCCAACGGAAGTGGATACCAGAGCAGAGTTTTATGCGCATTTAAATAATTTCCCACATGATTTTGCTGATGTAAAAGGGCAGGAGAATGTCAAGCGAGCATTGGAAATAGCAGCTGCTGGGGGTCATAATATCATCATGATAGGTCCTCCTGGAGCAGGAAAAACAATGTTGGCAAAACGAATTCCAGGAATATTACCACCATTAAGTTTACAGGAAGCATTGGAAACAACGAAAATTCATTCGGTGGCAGGAACTCTTGAGAAAAATAGTGCCTTGATGACTCAGCGTCCGTTTCGAAGTCCGCATCACACCATATCAGATGTTGCATTAGTAGGAGGTGGGACTTACCCTCAGCCGGGAGAAATAAGTCTGGCTCATAATGGGGTGCTTTTTTTAGATGAGTTGCCCGAATTTAAAAGATCTGTTTTGGAGGTGATGCGCCAACCTTTAGAGGACAGAACGATTACTATTTCTCGTGCCAAATTAAGTGTGGAATATCCAGCCAGTACTATGCTAATATCATCAATGAATCCTTGTCCATGCGGATATTACAATCATCCGGATAAAGATTGTGTTTGTGCACCTGGAATGGTTCAAAAGTATTTAAGTAAAATTAGCGGTCCACTTTTAGATCGAATTGATATTCATATTGAGGTAATTCCGGTATCGTTCGATAAGATTTCGGATCAGCGATTGGCAGAAAAAAGTGAGAATATAAGATTGCGTGTAGAAGAAGCACGACAAATTCAGGAGCAGCGATTTAAGGAAGAGGACGGAATGCACTGCAATGCTCAAATGAGCTCTAAATATGTGCGAAAATACTGTCAGACCGATGAGGCAGGAAAACAATTATTGAAAACAGCTATGGAAAAAGTTGGTTTATCGGCTCGAGCCTACGATCGGATATTAAAAGTTTCACGCACAATAGCTGATTTGGCTGGTGCCGAAAATATCGAGAGTGATCATTTAGCAGAAGCAATACAGTATCGTAGTTTGGATCGTGATGGATGGGGAGGCTAGTACAGAAGTAATAAAAAAGGGATAATTGACAATATAGAAGATGGACATTATAAAATATTTGGAATTTGCCGAAATGGTGAAGCAGCATAGAGGAATATCCTTGATACAGTTTAAGACTGTTTCGGGAGAGGAGATTTGTGGTTATATTAGAACAACTTATAATAAAAGGCACATTCTGGAGGGAGGTGTGCCAACAGGAGTGGATGTCTCGGAAATAGCAGTATTTATAGCTGATAAAAAAGGAAAAGAAACAGGTGATAGAATAAAACTCACGGTTAATGAGATAGAAGATTTCTCTCTTTTAGATTAAATACCAATCCTGTCCTAAACGTTTTTCCACTGTCCTTATCTCAACCTGGAATTGCATATTTCAGTATTATTTAAGTCATATTCTAAAATAGAACCCCTTG
>Ga0209013_10002022_pt1 | contig 18602 bp, 18 predicted proteins | sample Cruoilmetagenom2_FD_187291 | JGI IMG/M metagenome (GOLD analysis project Ga0209013, IMG submission 187291) | Oil polluted marine microbial communities from Coal Oil Point, Santa Barbara, California, USA - Sample 2 (SPAdes) (version 2) | ecosystem: Environmental > Aquatic > Marine > Oil seeps ...
ATGGTTTTGATACGGTCTGTTTTAATGGTGAAGGTGCTATCCATGCAAAATCTGGACACTTGATACGCTTGATGGGAATGTTATATGAGTATAAGCAAAGAGGTGCATTTGTATCTGCACTAAATCAGACAGTGGATCTAGGCAATAATGACTTTTTAAAAGCAGTAGTTAAAAAAGTATATTCAATGGTTGATTATTTAGCCGTGCGTGAACCTGTGTCTCAAAGAGAGTTGCAAAAGCTAGGGCTTGATCCAGCATTAGTTGGAGATGCAGCTTATGCTTTGGGTGCATTTTCAGAGGAGAAAGTTGATTCATTAATATCAGATTTGGATTTGCCTGAAAAGTTTGTTGCGGTGACTGGTTCATCATTTTTGTCACGGAATAAAACTTCAGTGAAATTAATGGATCGGCTCTTAAAAGAGGTTCAAGCATTTTATATAGATATGCCAATTTACTTTCTTGCAAATACAAAAACGGATATGTATCTTGCCAAAAAGCTTAGAGTAAAATATGGTTTTTCAGTCTTCTCAGTTCCGGAAAAACATGACAGGGCTATGGCTGTCATAGCGAAAGCATATATTGTAATTGGTGGAAGACAACATCCAAATATTTTTGCAGCTATGCAAGGTGTACCATTTATTCCTTTGCAGGGAAATACACATAAAATGGAAGGTGTAGTTGAATTATTGAAATATCCTGTAGATGTCTTGCGTTGGGAAGATAATACAAAATTTGAAAATGCATTTGAAAAGATGGAAAAGATAAGAGAAAAATTGAATAGTATAGTCGAGGTACCAAAGATCGAGTTGATTTGTCTGGATATACATACAAAGAAAATATTAAATGAATAATTTTTTACTTATTTACGGTAAGAAAGAACTTGAAGTATGTGTTTCAAAGATAGAGAATGAGCTGATACATGGTATCAGCAGATAATATGAATATTATTAAGTTACTGCCGAAGCTAAAAGGAAATAGACTCCCTCTTAATTAGGAATTATAACACTAAAAACTAAGTTTTATCCCACCATAAAAGCTATCATTAAAGTTATAATCTCCAGCTTCATAGTTTGTATCGATGTTGCGATATCCTGCAAAGAGATGTATGTTGGTGATGACTTCCATGTCTGCTTCGAACCTGAACTCTGAGTATGTTTCTCCATCTTCAAACGTAAGTACAGAAGGGGCATACGCAAAACTTGCTGCGAGTGATGTAGGAGGAATACTATGATTAAGGGGGAGGAGATAGGCTGCTTTTGCCATCAATGGAAGAGCCATAAAATCTTCTGCAAAGATGAATTTAGCACCAAATGCAAGTGTAAGTCCTTCTGTACCCTGAAGAGAGTTTTCCCCACTGAAGCCTACCATAGCCATGTTGTCACCATCTGTATGTAGATAACCAACATCCAATAGATAAGTGGTCCCATCTGCATAATCTGTTAATGTATTGAGATTGATTGATGCCAGAAGTTCAACATCTTCATTGTTAATATCGATACCTATACTGGTTTCTGCAGTGATACTATTTGTAAGTAAAAATGCTGCTAATAATAGTTTTTTGATAGTCATAAAATGCCTTTTAATATTTATTCATATAATGATAACATAATTTTGTTATTAGTTACAAATAAATTTTAAAATAAGTTAAGGAGTCAAAGAAACCGTCATGCTGAACTTGTTTCAGTATCTATAGCTAAATAGTTTATATAATTGTGGATCCTGAATGCCCACAGGAAATGCCCTTGGGGTGCAAGTTCAGGATGACGTAATCCTTGGTTTAGATAGTAATGGAGGTACTTTTTAATCCGCTGGCATATAGTTTTTCTTTTTTTCTTTTTCCTCTTCTTTTTTCTTAAGTCGTGCTTTTCTTTTCTCTTCCATCATGACAGCATCTCGCAGATCTTCTTCATTGTCAAAATGTGTGGCATCAATGAACTTGGACTGGTCATCAAACTGCCCTGTTTTTACACCCCAAAGCAGGGCGATGAGACCCAACGCCCCCAAAAAGGTGGAGACGCCTATCATTAAGATCACAATATTTTCAGACATACATTTCCTTTCTCTACGTAAGGTCGGTTTACCGACCCTACAGATATACTAATTTTTAAACTTTAAAAATTTTATTCGCATTGAATTCCCTACCACTACCAATGAGCTTAAACTCATAGAGAGGGCAGCTACGAGCGGGTTAACAAATCCCATGACTGCCAGTGGTACAGCTATGACATTATACAGTAATGAGAAACCTAAATTCTCTTTCACTGCTCTAAAGGTACGTTTCGAGAGCCTGTAGGCCTCGTAAATACTTTGAGGTTTCTCATCCATCAGTACAACATCACTGACTGAAATAGCTACATCCGCACCATTCCCCATGGCTATGGCAATGTCTGATTTGGCTAAGGCTATGGTGTCATTAATACCATCTCCTGCCATGACGACCACATGCCCCTCATCATGAAATTTGTCTATCATTGCAGCTTTATCTTGCGGGAGAAGTTTGGCATGTATTTCGGTGATGCCTACCTCTTTAGCTACTTTTTTGGCACTTTGTTCGTGATCACCTGTAAGCATGACTACTCTGATGCCCATAGCTTGAATCTCTTTGATAGCTTGGGCTGTACCTTCTCTTATAGTATCACTCAGTTCAAATCTTGCAACAAGTTGATCTTCTATAGCAAAGTAGAAGAGTGTGTTCTCTGTTTGTTCATCAACTGATAGTCCGGATGCTTGCATATAGGAGGCATTTCCTCCTATGAGTTTTCCCCCTTGATATAAGGCTTCGATACCTTTGGCTTGAATAGTCTTGATATTTTCTAATGGAAGTTCTTGAAGGATTTCACTGTTTTGTTTTAAATACGCAGCAATTCCTTTTGAGATAGGGTGATTTGAAGTTGAAACGAGAGAATAGAGTAAGTTCTGGTCATATGCTTGTAGTGTTTGTGTGTGAAGTACAGAAGGTTTACCCTCTGTAATAGTACCTGTTTTGTCGAGTGCAAGCAGATCACTTTTTGCCATCGTCTCTAAAAAAGTCGCTTCTTTAAAAAGTATACCTCGTTTGGCGGCTATACTGATGCCCACAAGTGTTGCCATAGGTGTAGCCAGACCTAAGGCACAAGGACAGGCAATGACGATCACAGAGATACCGATGATAAGAGCATGTTCAAAATCACCACCCATGAACCACCAACCTGCAAAGGAAACCAATGCTATGGCAAGAATGATACTAGAAAAATAACCCGAAATAACATCAGCCAGTTGCTCAATACGAGGTTTTTTAGTGATAGACTCTTCCAACAGACTCACAATAGAATGTAGTAAAGAGGAAGAGGCATCTTTGGTTGCCTCATAGCGTAACACAGAATCTAAACAGAGAGATCCGCTTAAAATACTGTCTCCCTTCTGTTTATAGACAGGTTCGCTTTCTCCTGTTAAAGAACTTTCATCAAAAGAGCCTTGACCATAGGTAACTGTTCCGTCGATGACTACTTTCTCTCCCGGTTTGAGTTCTATAGTGTCACCAAGGGTGATATTTTCAATGCTGATAAGTGATTTCTCGTTATCTGTGATCACTGTTACTTCTGTAGGAGTACTTCCCATGATGCTGTCCAGTGTATCAACCGCATGTTTCTTACTCAATACTTCAAGGTATTTTCCTACCAAGACAAAGGTGATGATCATTGCAACAGAATCAAAATAGACTTCTCCACGCTGTGTTACCATAGCGTAAATAGAATAGATGTAAGCCGAAATGGCCCCTGAGGCAACGAGAGTATCCATGTTGACGATGTTGTTTTTATATCCATAATAGGCACCACGGAAGAATACCCACCCACTGTAAAAGAGTACAGGTGTGGCAAGGATGAACTCAGCTACATTGAGAATATCTTTAAACTCTTGTTTCATCCCACTGAAATAACCGGCATAGTGTGCGATGGCTATCCACATAATATTCATACTACCAAAAACAGCCACAAGGATGCGAGAGTAGTAGTCTTTACGTGTTTTAACTGCACGTTCTTCTTGGAGTTTGGGGTCATAAGGGTAGGCATTGTATCCGATGGAACGAATGGTTTCTATGATCTTGGAGAGCTGGATCTCGTCTGGATCCCATACAATTTTGGCTTTGTTGTTGGTGTAATTGATAGTGGCTTCCATCACTCCATCTGTTTTATGCAGTACTTTTTCGTTGAGCCAGACACAAGCAGAACAGTGAATACCCTCGATGATAAGGTTGATCTCATAGAGCCCATCATCATGTGCAGTGATGTATTTGTTTTTAAAACCTTCCAGATCAAACTTCTCTAGATCATCACTCTTTTGGGAAGCAGGCTGAAGTTGGGTGTCACCTAACTTATCATAAAATGTATCGAGCCCTTCACTCTCAAGCAGATGATAGACCCCTTGGCAGCCTTTACAACAGAAAAAGAGTTGTTTATCACCTGCTTGTTCGGTGATCATCACTGATTCGTCAAATGTGAGGTTACAGTGGGTACATGCTATTTCTGCCAACTAGGGTTCCTTAATGGATTGTAGGGTGTTATATATTACGATAAATGCCACCTTGCAAATATAATGATGGATTTTATCCAAATATGGGTAAAATCCCCCTATGGAAAATGTACTTTTACTCACATCTATTTTAATTGTGTTGGAACTCTTTGAAGCCTATATGCAACGAGCAACTACACTGTATGGGGTGATAGAAAAACTTTATAGATGGTATTCAAAGAGCATTTTTTTCTTTTTTTTAATGCATCCTGCTTTTTATTTTACGCTTTTTGTGGTGATCGTAACAGATATTTTGAATATCTATATGATTTTTCTTTTGACTTTTAAAATATTTGATCTTTTTTATAAATTAGAGCTCATTAAAAAGATATTTATCCAACAAAAAGTCCCTCAGGATCTAGCACAAATGTTAGAGTGGAAGATACCGTCATGGTTTTTTCTTATGGGAGTTTTACTCTATCCGCCTTTGCTTTTTTATGCATTGATCTAACACTTTAACATATCTAAAATGTGACTAGTCACATGAGCAGACCGCTGACAAGCATTAAAATGCAGTACACGTGAATCACTAAATGCTGAATCGTAGGTCAGTTTTTTGGGCTTTGCTCAAAAAGTGTTTTAAACAGATCCCTGATCTATCATCGAATCAGCTACTTTTCTGAATCCTGCGATGTTTGCTCCAGTTCTAAGATCACCTTCACAGCCAAACTTTTTTGAGGTGTCATAGGCAGTTTCAAAAATATTACGCATGATTTGACGCAGTTGGATATCCACTTCTTCAAAACTCCATTTAGACATACTTGCATTTTGGCTCATCTCAAGTTGACTGATACTGACACCTCCTGCATTAGCTGCTTTACCCGGACCAAATAATACATTATTTTTTTTCAGATAGCTCATTGCCTCAGGGGTAGTCGGCATATTGGCCCCTTCGTTGACCAGCATACATCCATTGGCAACCAATCTTTTTGCATCTTCAAAATTCAGTTCGTTTTGTGTGGCACTGGGGAATGCGATATCACAAGGAATGTCCCATGTCATGTGACGTCCTTCCGGATAATGGCTGACAGGTGTATAGACGGCGTCAGAATGTACTTGAGCATAGACCTCAAGAGATTGGTAGTTTATCTCTTTAATAGTTTTGAGTGAATTAACGTCAATGCCTTCTTTATGATAGATAGTCCCTTTACTATCGCTACATGTTACAGGGATAGCCCCCATATCGTAAAGTTTTTCTATAGTGTAAATGGCAACATTTCCAGCACCAGATATACAGCATATTTTACCTTCAAGGTCTTTGTCATATTTATTTAAAATATTTTCTGCAAAATAGACAGAACCATACCCTGTGGCTTCTTTCCTCGCGTTAGAACCACCCCAGTTAATAGCTTTTCCTGTGAGCACTCCTTCAAACTCACCTGTGAGTTTTTTATACTGTCCAAAAAGATATCCTATCTCTCTTGCTCCTACACCGATGTCACCTGCAGGTACATCTCTTGTTTCACCGATGTGTTTATAGAGTTCAGACATGAGTGCTTGACAAAAACGCATGATCTCATTGTCACTTTTACCTTTAGGATCAAAATTACTCCCCCCTTTGGCACCTCCTATCTGTAATCCAGTGAGTGCATTTTTAAATATCTGTTCAAAGCCTAAAAATTTAATAATCCCTAAATTGACAGAGGGGTGAAATCGTAAACCGCCTTTATAAGGTCCGATAGCTGAGTTGAACTGTACTCTATAGCCTAAGTTTGTTTGGATCTCTCCCTTGTCATCTATCCAGCTGATACGAAAAATGATAGTACGTTCAGGTACTGTGATACGCTCTAAAATATTTTGTATATCATATTTTTCCTCTTCTTCCAACAAGGGAACTAAAGAGTAAAGCACTTCATATACTGCCTGATAAAACTCCTTTTGACCAGGGCTGCACTTTTTGATATTTTTTAAAACTTTTTTTATATGTGTTTCAACTGACATTGGTAAATCCTTGATTTATGATTTTCTTTTGTTGAATTATATTCTTTTATTGATAGATTTTAACTATGATTGGCAGTTAAGTTTGACATTTCAGCCAAAAAGGATTATAATATCATTACTACATAGCAGTACGCTAACTATATACTGTTATTATCTTCATTCTATATTCATAGTTTAAAAACAAGAGGAATCATGAGCGACAACAAAAAATCTAACGGCAATTCTAACGCCAACAGAAAAAACAGAACACATGTACCGGTAAATGGTTACAAAATTGAAAATCTCCAACAGCTTCCACTGACAGAATTAGTGACGATCGCTAAAGAAGTAAAAGTTGAGAATCCAAATGAATTTCAGCGTAAAGATCTTATTTTTGAGATCCTTAAATCACAGGTAAGCCAGGGTGGGTTCATCCTTTATACAGGTATCCTTGAAGTGATGAATGATGGGTATGGTTTCTTACGTTCTATAGATGGAAATTTTGCAAACTCAAGCAATGACACCTATGTAAGTGGTACACAAGTTAAACGATTTGCACTGAGAAACGGTGACATCGTTACAGGACAAGTACGTCCGCCTAAAGATCAAGAGAAGTATTATGCACTCCTCAAGATAGAAGCTATCAATTATGTAGCACCAGAGAAATCTAAACAGAGACCTCTTTTTGATAACTTAACTCCTCTTTATGCAATGGAGCAACTCAAGCTTGAATATAACCCTATGAAGATGACAGGTCGTGTACTTGACCTTTTTACTCCTATAGGCAAGGGACAAAGAGCTTTGGTCGTTGCACCACCTCGTACAGGTAAAACAGAGCTTCTGAAAGAACTTGCACATGGTATTACACACAATAATCCGGATGCCTCACTCATGGTACTTCTTGTAGATGAGAGACCAGAAGAGGTCACCGATATGCAGCGTTCTGTAAAAGGTGAAGTCTATGCTTCAACATTTGACTTGCCTGCACAAAACCATGTAAGAACAGCCGAAATGGTGATAGAAAAAGCAAAAAGACGTGTAGAGATGGGCAAAGATGTTATTATCTTGCTAGACTCCATTACAAGACTTGCGCGTGCCTATAACACGGTAACTCCAAGTTCAGGAAAAGTACTTTCAGGTGGTGTGGATGCCAATGCACTTCATAAACCAAAAAGATTCTTTGGTGCAGCAAGAAATATAGAAGAGGGCGGTTCTTTAACGATCATAGCAACAGCACTTATCGATACTGGAAGTCGTATGGATGAGGTGATCTTTGAAGAGTTTAAAGGTACAGGTAACTCAGAAGTTATTCTTAGCCGTCATGTGTCTGAAAGACGTATCTACCCTGCGATAGATGTAACGAAGTCCGGTACAAGAAAAGAAGAACTCATGGTAAATCCTGAAACACTTCAAAAAGTATGGGCATTAAGAAATGCAATGCAAAACATGGAAGAAGTTGAAGGACTCAAATTCCTTTTCTCTAAAATGATGAAAACAAAAACCAATGAAGAATTCCTTAATATGATGAACGAATAGCGAAGCTTTATGAAGATAGGCGTTTTTGATTCCGGGTTAGGTGGCTTGACAGTTGTTCAGGCTATGACCGAAGTCATTAAAGGTGCAGAACTCTTTTATATAGCCGATACCAAAAATGCACCTTATGGTGAAAAAACCCCTGAAGAAATCTTACAATACTCCCTTGACATTACCCAATATTTTATAGATACACATCAAATAGATGCACTTATCGTTGCATGTAACACAGCAACCTCTGCAGCCATACAGCATTTAAGAACATATTATCCCTCACTTATAGTTATAGGTACAGAACCGGGTATAAAACCTGCGATTGAATTAACTAAAACGGGCAAAGTAGGTGTACTCGCTACACCGGCAACGCTTAAAGGTGATAAGTATCAACAACTTACTGATACTTTAGCAAGTCAAAAAGATGTTGTGCTTTTTGAACAAGCTTGCCCAGGACTGGTTGAGCAGATCGAAAAGGGTGAAATGTATGACAGCAGTACTAAAATGATGTTGGAGATGTGGTTGGCCCCTATGCGAAAAAATAGTGTAGATACTATAGTTTTGGGTTGTACGCACTACCCTTTAGTAGGTGAAGTGATCGAAAAAGTGATGCAAAGAGATCTCAATCTTATCCATACCGGGGAAGCTATAGCGAACCGTTTGCTTGCTTTAGGTCAAGAAAAAGGACATAATAATGATGGTGATCTAAAGATTACTCTCTATAGTACAGATGATATCGATAAACGAATTGTTGGTCATATTCTTGAAACGCATACAGAAGTTAAACAGATAGATATTTAGATTTACGTGTAAAAACTTATCACCCTCCTACTCCTCTATATCTAAATAATATAATAGAAATCTTTTCCTAAATATAGGATATTTAAAATTTATTTATACCAAGAAATTATATATATTAAAATAATATATTATATTTAGTTCATTTTATCAATTAATTAAATATAATATATGATTATTAAGTCAAAAATGATAGAATATTGCCATACAGTTATACTGTATTGAAAAAAGCCAAACCTATTGTGAAGTAGGGTCGGAAAGTTTTGAATCTTTTGTATTGAAAAGCAAAAAGGTTGTCAAGCTACCAATAGATGTATAAGTGTTCTCCTTGCGATAACTCTTTGAATCTACATAATATGCATAAAGTAAATAAAGGAGTTTGAATGAGATTGACATATGTGATCTTTTTAGTGGTTAGTACGCTTATAGCAAATGCTAATGTAGTTGAGATAGTAAAAGGGTTGCCTTATGTAGAAGTTAAGGCTGATGGAAAAACATATAAAATTGAGCGTACGCAGAAAGAAGGCACTTATCTGACAAATACTTTTGCGCTAACCTCACGTCCCTCACCACCATTTTTTATAGAACCATTTTCTGTGACTAAAGCTGTAGAAACATATGGTGAGTTGGAAGTATTGGATTTTATCTCTAAGGAAAAAGGTCTTTTCATTGATGCAAGACTTGCTAACTGGTATGAAAGATCTGCTATTCCCGGTGCTGTAAATATTCCATTTAAACACTTTTTATCAGATGCTCCTGAGCAGGAAAAGGTATTAAAAAAGTTGGGTGGTGCATATAATAGGAGTGGAGAGTGGGATTTTTCTAATGCTAAAACCATACTTTTGTATTGTAATGGTGCATGGTGTGGACAGTCACCTACTGCAATCAATGCCCTGATAGAAGTGGGATACCCAGAGAGTAAAATGAAATACTATAGAGGCGGTATGCAAGCATGGCAACTGTTGGGATTAACTACGATCGTACCTAAGGAGACAAAATGAGAGTTATAGCATTATTATTGGTAGCTATGGTGGGTAGTTATGCCGGTCAGTTTGATAAAGTAAAGATCACTCCAGAGATATCCTATATGTATGTGTATCATAAAGGTAAGGCAGTTAAAGTACATAGAATACAAAACACAAAAAATAAGATTACCGGAGAATATGCAAAAATATATAGACCAGGTCAGGATATACAGCCTATTAAAATGCATAAAGATATTCAAACCATAGGTGAAGTTGAACTGCTTCATTTTATGAAAAAGAAAGTGAATAAAAAGAAAGGTCTCTTGGTAGACCTTAGACCTAAAAAAGTATATAAGGAAGAGTCAATTCCTTCAGCAGTGAACATACCTTTTAAAACAAAAAATAATAAAGCTAAACTGGAAAAGGTACTTAAAGCACTGGGAGCAAAAAGATTGGCAGATGGTTCATTAGATACACATAATGCCATTGAGGTCGCTTTTTATTGTAGCGGATTATGGTGTCATAAATCATCAGAATTTATAAAAACATTTTTAGAACTTGGATATCCGGCGGATAAAATACTTTATTATCGCGGTGGTATTCAAATGTGGAAAATCTTGGGCTTTACAACAGTCTCAAACTGATAAGGGGAATTAAGAATGAAAAATATGTTAGAAAATGTTGCAGTAACAACGGTTGTGATTTTGTTTTTGTTAATTATTGCTTTGATCGTGCAATATAATATGATTGGTGATGATGATTTTGTAGATGAGATCACATATGAAATGCCGGCAGTAAAAAAAGAATCTAAAAAAGCTAAAGCAACCAATTATCTTGAGAATTTAGAATCATACACGGATGTAGATGTGAAAGTAGATCCAACAAAAGTAAATACTACCAATAGGGTAGAGGTTACATCTGAAGCAGTAAAAGATGCTATAGGATCAGCGGTTGAGGATACAGACAAATCCAACTATGTTGATAGTTTAAAAGATTATGCAGATAAAAAAGATGATAATAAAAAAGATAAAGTAAAAACAGAGAAAGAGTTACAAGAAGAAAAAATAGAAGATGATAAAGTCAAACTTGACCAGGAAGAGATAGTTGATGATATAGGTAATGCGATAGGTGCTGCACTAGAAGATATTTGATAGGACACTATAGTCCTATCGCTTCTTTTACTTTTTCCATCTTGGTATTGGCTATATTTCTGGCTTTTTTAGCACCCTGTGCCAAGATGTCATTTACCTCATCCATATGATTGAGGTAATACTCTCTTTTTTCTCTGGCTTCACCCAACTCTTCCCAAATAAGCTCTTTGAGATACTTTTTAAAATGACCATAACCCTCTTTCCCGCTTTTATAACGTGCCTGAAGGTCAAGTTTTTGTTCCTCATCTAAAAAGAGAGATGCGAGTGCATAGATATTATCTCCCTCATATTCAAGTGGTTCACCCAGTGGTGTGGAAGAAGAGATGATCTTGTTACATCTTTTTTGCAATGGTTTCTCATCCATAAAAAGGTCAATGGCATTCCCATAACTCTTGCTCATCTTTTGACCGTCTATTCCAGGGATGGTTGCTACATCTTCTTCTACAACATGCTCCGGAAGGGTAAATATCTCTCCATATTCGTTGTTAAACTTTATGGCTATATCTCTTGTCATTTCAACGTGCTGGATCTGGTCTTTTCCTACAGGCACTTTCTCAGTATCAAGTATCAGGATATCTGCAGCCATTAGAACCGGGTAGCTGAAGAGTGCATGGTTTGCAGCGATACCTTTGGCTACTTTGTCTTTATAGCTGTGTGCTCTTTCAAGCAGTCCCATGGGTGTAAACTTAGAGAGTATCCAGTAGAGTTCAAGTACTTCTGGCATATCACTTTGTACCCAAAATGTTGTTTTCTCCGGATCAAGTCCAAGTGAAAGATAATCCACTGCAGCATCAATGGTATATTGTTTTAGTGTAGCAGCATCTTTAGAAGTAGTAAGTGAATGGTAGTTGGCGATAAATGTAAAAAGTTCATGCTCTTCTTGAAGTTCTATCATCGGTTTCATTGCCCCAAAATAGTTTCCTATATGAAGTTTTCCTGAAGCTTGTATTCCTGTAAGTACACGCATAAATATTCCTTGTAAGATTATTAATTTTCTCGTTCCATCTCTCCTGAGGTGGAATGCATATTGAATTTGATATATAACTCAAATTGTAGTCTTTGCAATGTTGCCTATGTGTTCCATCTCGGGAGAGATGGAACAAGGGGGAGTACTACTCCCAGCTATTCATCATCGTCATCTACCCTTTGTCCACGTTTTCTAGCAACGATATCCAGTGGTACACCTTCAAAGTCAAACTTAGATCTGAAGAAGTTTGATAAGTAGCGTATATATGAAAAATGCAGAAATTCTGGCCTGTTTGTAATAAGTGCAATTTTTGGTGGTTTTGTCTCATACTGTGTGGCAAATTTGATGTTGACAACCGCACCATTATGTGCCGGTACATGGTGTCTTCTAATAGCTTGACGTAGAGTATCGTTAAGTTCAGAAGTAGGGATACGTTGTTTATAGCGTCCGTAGATAGCGGTAATTTCATCTAGTATCTTGTGTACACGCAAGCCTGTTTTTGCAGAGATAGTGATAAACGGTGCATAGTGTAAGAACTTTAGTTCATCGCGAATATCATCAACCACTTCTTCATAGGTTCTGTCTTCCTTGATATCCCATTTGTTAAGTACGATGAGGCATGCAAGTTTATGCTCTTCAATGAGTCCGGCTACCCTTTCATCTAATTCTGAGATTTGTGTGGTTGAATCTAGCATAAGTAAAACAAGATTTGCCTTTTTTAGCATCTCTGTAGTTCGTCCTAACGCATATTTCTCTATGCCAACTATCTTAGATCTTTTTCTTATTCCTGCAGTGTCTATAAATGTGATCTCATGTCCATCATGCTCTATCATTTCATCTATGGGGTCTATGGTGGTTCCGGCAACATCACTTACAACTGAACGTTCTTCACCTAAAAGTGCGTTAAGCAGTGAACTTTTACCTGTATTGACGCGACCGATGATGGCAACTCTGATCTTATTGTCTTCCTCTTCTTCTTTTTGTGCGTTAATATCGCGAACTATCTCATCAAAGGGATCGATCTCTGTATCTTCTGTGAGTTCAAGCCCTTCTTCTTCTACGGGAGCAGGAATGAGCTCTTCAAGCCATGCATAGAAGTCATTAAAATATCTGTTGTGACTCACTGACATAGGGAAAGTTGCATCTGCACCAAACTCTAAAAATTCCCAGTAACGCTCTTCTTCTTTGTCATTGTCTATTTTATTCACAATAAGAGCAAGAGGTTTGCCTTGTTCTTGAAGTTTATAGAAGAGTTCTCTGTCTTCTTCAGATGGTAATGTTTTACCATCGACCATATATAAAATAATATCAGCTTCATCTGCTGCTCTGAGTGAAAATTCTGCTACTTTGGAGAAGAGTTCAGAACTATAGTCTATCCCCCCTGTATCGAGTACTTCAAATTCACGGTCACCTGAGATAGTTACGATACGTTTCTTCACATCTCTTGTGGTACCGGACATATCTGAAGTAATGGCATCTCTCTGTCTTGCCAAACGGTTAAAGAGTGAACTCTTTCCTACATTTGGTCGTCCTAATATGGCTACTTTTTTTAGTTCTTGCATTAATATATTCTTTCAGTTCTCGTTCCATCTCTCTCGAGATGGAACGCATAGGCAATGTAAACTGTAATCTCAATTTGAATTCTCTATGCATTCCACCTCAGGAGAGGTGGAACGAGGGTGGGTTTTTATTGTTGGAATTATAGCATAGAACACTCTGAATAACCTAGGCATTCATAACATCACTAGCTTTTGTCTAGGCTAGGCACTCTTTTGAAGTCCTAGCCATAGTTAAGTCGAAAAAGAGTAACGACACATAGGCGAAAGCTAGTGATGCCCGTAGGGTGGAATTTGCAAACGCAACCTTTCACAAGATACTTTCTTCAACGTAGCTATGGCTATGTTTTGAAAGTCTATTGCAAAATCTTACATTTGCAAAATCCATTATGAGAGCCTAGGTTATTCAGAGTGTTCTATCTTTTCACTAGGCATCTGCTCAACATAAATAGACTGTGAAGGAAAAGCAAAAGATGATCCGTTTTCTTCAACGATCTTCATGATCTTTAGATGGATATCTTCTCGAATATCCAGGTAAGTTGCCCAATTGGCTGTATTTGTAAACGTATAGATGAAGATGTTTAGTGCACTGTCTCCAAAAGAGTCAAAGTTGACCATAAGTGAATCTTTTTGTGAAATACCTTCATGTTCTTGCAGCATTAGCTTAATAGCATCTATAATATGAAGGATCTGTTCACTGTTTGTATTGTAGGTTAATCCTATATGCATTTTTATACGTCTGATCCCTCTTCGTGAAAAGTTCTCTATAGGATTATTCGCAACGATATGATTGGGAACGGTGATGAGTGATTTTTGAAAAGAACGTATTTTTGTAGTTCTCATACCGATGGTCTCGACCGTACCTTCCACACCTTTAACTTTGATCCACTCTCCTATACGTATGGATTTGTCTGCAAGCAGTGAAAAAGATCCAAAGAGGTTTGCTGCGGTATCTTTGGCAGCCAGGGCAAAAGCAAGACCACCGATACCCAGTGAAGCAACAAGTGCTGTGACATTGATACCCCAAACCTGAAGCATCGCACCCAGCCCTACACCCATGATAAGTATTTTTAAAATAGCAAGGATAAAATTACCCATCTCTTTAGACAGGTCATGATTAAACTTGTCAGTTATTCCGTAAACTACACCACGTAGTGCCTCTACAATAGAAAGTATAGCCCAAAAAACAGTATAGACTACAAGTGTATTAAGAATATTTTTAACGATGTCTGTCTCTTTGAAAATAAGTATAAAAAAGAGATGAATACCTACAATGATAAAAGCAAATCTCAGTGGTGCTTTGAGTGCAGATATCACTTTGTCATCATAATAGCTTTTTGTATATTTTGCAAGATTTTGTAAAAATACAATGGCAATAAGTGTAAAAAACTTTCGTAAAAGCAAAATAAAGAGAAAAACCAAAATAGCCAAAATTAAATTGGCAAGGGGAATATCAAACAAAGTTTGCTGAAAAAAAGAGCCATATTTTGATGTATAAACAGGTGTAAGCCACCCTTGGACTACGGGAGCAAGTCCCATATCTAGATCTTCTATGACATTCAAAGCTTGTGTTGCATTTTCCTCAAGTGATTGTACTGTTGACATATTTTTATTATCCTTCACATTATATCCACATAATTATAGTAGAATTTGATTCAAACTTATTATACTGGAGTGAATTAAATGAAAAAAAGTTTTATCATTTTATGGATATTTATCATCTTTACAGCTAATTCCCATGCAAGGGTAACACAAGTAAACTATAAAGCAACATTTGGGGTATTTGGTACAGTCGGAATGATTAAAAATAGACTTGCACAAAATACAAAAACATACAAGATAGATACAGAAGTGAAGCTTATCGGTCTGGCAAACATGATTATGGGGGGACAGGTAGAACATTATGTCTCTAAGGGTCACATGGAAGATGGGTTCATGGTAAGTGATTTTTACGAGATGAAAAGTATCAAAAAAAATAAAATAGTAAGCAAAGAGTATCATGTGAACCATAAAGACAAATATGTTACAAAACGATATAGGAGATGGATCAAGGGTAAATTGGTTAAAGAGAGAAGTGAAAGATTGGCGTTCTATGCGAAAGATGATCTGCTTACACTCTATTTTAATATGGATAGAGCTATTGTAAAAAAAGGGAAAGTATATACGATGAAAGCTATAGGGCTTGAGAAGCAAAAAGGCATTGTGCAGGTTACCGTCCCTACAGATGCAAAAACTGCATCTTACAAAAAAGATTTAGGATCAACAGCTAACTGGTATGCAAAAGCACTTATCGTTCAAAAGAATTTTAGAAAGAAAAAAGGGGACATTCTACTCTCTGTAGATAAAGATGGATTTATTAAGAAATCTGTGATTAAAGATGTATTGATGTATGGAGATGCCCAACTCGTAAGGGTTAAGTAATTGATCCCTTAGAGAGTGCTATTTAATATAAAGTCTATCACCTTTTTATCTGACATTTCGCAAGGCTTAAGCATACCACCTTTCATTGTAGGGTAGTAGTTCCCGCTCACGATGTCATTTCCTCCTAATTCTTCGGCATAGACTTTTAGGAGTTTTCCTTCCAATAATGTCTCTTTCCTTAGTAGATATCGTTTACCAAGATAATAAACATTATTTACACCATTGGGAAGGGCTAAAAGTTTTGTGTAAAATTCTGTTTCATTCATAGGATGCATTTTACCCAAATATGCTACACTTCCAAAAAAATCAGGATAGATTATTTGAAAAAAATGATTAAAAATATGGATAGAGGTATTCTCTTTATGCTTCTTGCATCATTGAGCTTCGCAGCAATGGGTGGTTTTGCTAAGGTCGTAAGCCAAGTTTTACCCCCTGTGGAAGTCACTTTTTTTAGAAATATTTTTGGGGTTGTACTTGTAGGTCTTGCTATCTATAAAGTACCTCTAAAACAGACAGGAGGGAAACCTTTCCTACTTCTTTTTCGTGGTTCTATGGGCTTTGCTGCACTTTTAGCATACTTTTATATTATGGCACATATTCCTCTAGGGGAAGCAGTTACTTACAACAAAACCTCACCGATATTCGTTGCCATTTTTGCTTATCTTTTTTTAAATGAGAAATTACATAAAAGTGCACTTCTTGCCATTATTATTGGTTTTATTGGTATTGTGTTAGTGGCTCAACCTCAGGGTGGTACGTTTGACAAATATGACATACTGGGTATCTTCTCCGGAATAGGTGCAGCATTAGCATATACTTCTATACGCGAACTTAGAAAGTATTACGATACACGTGCCATTGTAATGTCATTTATGGGAGTTGGTACGATCGCACCACTTTTTTTGATGCTTATCACACCTTATGTGACTGTTTCAGAAGATTTTGACTGGATGTTTGCCGAGTTTGTCATGCCTGTAGGAATAGAGTGGGTTTATGTCACTGCAGTAGGTATCTTTGCAACGGTTTCGCAGCTATTGATGACCAAAGCGTATGAGCTTACAAAGGCAGGTATAGTTGGTACGATTAGTTACAGTAACATCGTCTTCGCAGTAGTGATAGGAGTGATGTTAGGTGACCCCATACCTGATATTTGGACAGTTTTGGGTATAATCCTAGTAATTATGTCAGGACTACTTGTAGCCTTTTCAAAAAAGAATTAATATCCCACTTTATAGAAGGAATCTAGATGATACTTATAGCCGGACCTTGTGTTTTAGAGAGTAGAGATAATGTGATGAGAATCGCAGAGTCATTAAACAAATATCATGAAGATTGTACGAAAGATTTTTATTTTAAAGCAAGTTTTGACAAAGCCAATCGTACAAGTTTGGACAGCTTTAGAGGACCTGGTTTAGAAGAAGGTCTTAAAATGCTTCAGGAAGTTAAAGAACAGTTTGGATATAAGATCTTAACCGATGTACATGACTATACGCAGCCGGCAGCCGCAGCCGAGGTGGCAGATGTACTTCAAATCCCTGCATTTTTGTGTCGTCAAACGGACTTACTTGTAGCTGCTGCGAAAACATCTGCAGTAGTGAACATCAAGAAGGGACAGTTTTTGGCACCTGCAGCGATGGAGCATTCCGTCGCTAAAGTACTAAAAACAAGAGGTTTTGATGGTGAGGTCTCGTATGATAATGCAAAAAAGTACAATGTATGGCTTACAGAACGGGGATCAACTTTTGGTTATGGAAACCTTATTGTCGATATGCGTGGACTTAAAACTATGCGTGAGTTTGCTCCTGTGGTTTTTGATGCAACACACTCTGTACAGATGCCTGCATCTGGAGGTGCGAGTTCAGGAGGAGACTCTTCATTTGTGCCTTACCTTTCACGTGCAGCTGCAGCCGTAGGAGTGGATGGTTTCTTTTTTGAAACACACTTTGACCCAAGTATTGCTTTGAGTGATGGACCAAACATGATAGAACTTACTAAGCTAGATGCATTAGTGAAGCAAATTGATGCGATCAGGCTTATTGTAGAGTAGCGTAACCCTCGTTCCCATGGTCTCTAGGGGAATGCATACTTGAATTTAATATGTAAAGAACATATTTACAGTAATTGAATTGATGTATGCATTCCACCTCGGGAGAGGTGGAACGAGAAAAACAAATAATTGATAATAAAAGGACAAAAATGAAAATAGTAGAAGGTAACTTATCAGTAGATAAGAGTAAAAAAGTAGCGATCATCAATGCAAGATTTAACCACTTCATTACAGACAGACTGGTAGAAGGTGCACAGGATGCATATGCAAGACATGGTGGAAATGCAGATGATCTGGATCTCATCTTGGTACCAGGTGCATTTGAAGTACCGTTTGCACTGGATAAAGCACTGGCTTCTGGTAAATATGATGCAGTATGTTGTTTAGGTGCAGTGATAAGAGGTGCAACACCACACTTTGACTATGTATCGGCAGAAGCAACAAAAGGTGTAGCCTCTGTAACACTTAAACATGGAAAACCTGCAACATTTGGTGTACTTACAGTAGACAGTATCGAACAAGCTATCGAGAGAGCAGGTACCAAAGCAGGAAACAAGGGTGCTGAAGCGATGGTAGGGCTTATTGAGCTTATCAATCTTTACAGTGAGCTTGATTAATTATGGCAACTAGACACCAATCACGTACAGCAGTTGTAGGATTGCTTTATGCTTATGACTTAGGTAATGAGAATATTTCAAGCTT
>Ga0209013_10002023_pt1 | contig 18602 bp, 11 predicted proteins | sample Cruoilmetagenom2_FD_187291 | JGI IMG/M metagenome (GOLD analysis project Ga0209013, IMG submission 187291) | Oil polluted marine microbial communities from Coal Oil Point, Santa Barbara, California, USA - Sample 2 (SPAdes) (version 2) | ecosystem: Environmental > Aquatic > Marine > Oil seeps ...
CATGGCACTTAATCTTCATTTGAATCCAGAGCCTTTTGTGTTGATTGTTGCATTTGGTGCAGCGGCAAATTTTATGACTCCAATTGGTTATCAAACTAACCTAATGGTTTACGGTCCCGGAGGATATTCCTTCAAAGATTTTTTCAAAATAGGATTTCCTTTAACGATTATTTACATGCTGGTTACGGTTTTGATCTTGTCATATATATACTTTTATTAGAAAATTTCCCGATGTAATCAATTCGTAAAACTATTTGTAAATGAATTTAAGTAGAAGAAAAGAATTGCTAAAAGCTGCCATTACAGCATCACTAAATGCAGGAAATAAAATATTAGATATATATCAATCCAATGATTTTCAGATTCAATTGAAATCAGATAATAGTCCATTAACTATCGCAGACCAAAGCGCTCACAACGAAATTGTTGGTGTTCTGGATAAATTAGAGATCCCTATTCTAAGTGAAGAAGGTGATCACCAGGACTTTGCTACCAGAGAAAAATGGGAATACTGCTGGATTGTTGATCCATTAGATGGAACCAAAGAATTTATCAAGCGTAATGATGAATTTACAGTGAATATTGCCCTGATAGAGCAAGGTAATCCTATTATGGGAATTATTTATGTGCCGGTTTATAAGCAATTATACTTTTCTGATAAAGAGCTTGGTGCCTTCCGGGTAGATCAGGTGACCGATTGGGCGGAAGATTTGGAAATGCTATTGGCAGAGGCCAAATCCTTGCCTTTACAAAGAGATGATAAAATGATTAAGGTGGTTGGTTCACGTTCTCATATGAATCAGGAAACCAGTGATTTTATCGCAAATTTACGAGCAGGTAATCAGCAGGTAGAATTTATCACGAAAGGTAGTTCCTTGAAACTATGCATGATTGCCGAAGGATTGGTAGATATTTATCCACGTTATGCTCCAACGATGGAGTGGGATATTGCGGCAGGTCACGCTATTGTGTCGGCCTCCGGAGGATTTGTTTCTCATATCGATTCTGACAAGGAGCTTTCCTATAATAAAAGTGATTTATTAAATCCTTGGTTTATTTGTCGAAGATAAAGAGCTTGTTGGCTGATTAGTGATATGGTTATAGATGTTTGAAACAGTAATTTGGATTTATCAGAGCGTAAACATGTCTTCGATGCGAATTAGCAGTAAAAGAAATATATTTTGGGAAATGTGGAATTAATAGATTGGACTTTTGGTGATTGAGAAAAATTATAATGCTTGTTGTATAAGCCAGAGAATTTCGATTCGAAGAAAAATTGTCCGATGTTGGTTTATCTTTATGAGAGAATATCGGATAGAATGCATCGCCATAATGTTCCGCAACAAAATTGGTCTATCATAAATTCAACTTATTGTGTAACAATGGATCCATTATTTTTATAGCGGATATTAATTATTCAATTTTTTTGTACCATATTTTGTTGTTTTTCCAAACAGATGCTTACGAATTAGAAAAATAAGTATTGCTTCTCAAATAAAATGCGTTCTAGGTGGGACGCATTTTTTTTTCTTAATACAAGAAGATGTGTGAAATTACTAAATGGAATATGATGTTAAAGCAAAAAAACACCTCGATACCGATTGGTAAGGAGGTGTTTGGATTAATCTAATTGTTAGTTAGTGTGTTGTGTTTGTTGTTGTTTATTTTTAAGCTTAAACTATAAATAAGTTCAATTCTATTTTTTTTGTTCTTTAAATCTATATTAAAAAAATGCTGATTTAAAATTTAAAGAATGTGTTTATCCGTGTTATTTGCTAGCAAAGTAAATGTCTTTCGGGGAAAAATCATACAGATTAGTAATATTTAGGTAAAAATAATTGCAGATGGAGTATATTGCAGGAATATTTGGTATTTCGGCAACGCAAACGTTATAAATGGAGTAAAAATTTCTTTTTATGGAAAATTTAGATCAGACAGATAGAATTATTTTGAGGATTTTGCAAAATGATTCCAAAAAGACAGCAAAAGAAATTGCATCTATGTTGAATCTTACGGTATCACCTGTGTATGAACGAATACGACGACTCGAAAATCAAGGTTTTATTAAGAAATATGTTGCAATACTTGATAAGGACAGAATTGACAGGAGCATTACTGCAATTTGTCAAATTTCTATGCGTTACCACGATGAATCTTTCATTGATGAGTTTGAAATGCAGATTCAAAGTCTAAATGAAGTCCAGGAATGTTATCATATGGCTGGTCAGGTTGATTTTATTTTAAAAATTCATGTGCAAAGCCTCGAATCGTACCACGAATTTGTACGCTATCAACTATCTAAAATTAAAAATATCGGAGTGATAAATAGTAACTTTGTAATCAAAGAAATTAAGCATACTTCGGAATACTATATTTAAATTATTGTAATAAATCTAAGTTTTAAGTCCATATAATTAATAATCTATTCATGAAATCATTTCTCTTTTCAAGTATTATTCTGCTTGTTTTAGCTTCTTGTCAACACAAATCTCCAACAAAAGAAATTTCCGAAGTAAGTAACCTAAAGGATTCATCACACACAGCAATACCAACAATTATTTATAATCCGGTTTTAGTAAACGATCAGCTTTCTGCAAAAGTAAATGAACAATCGGGATTAGTTTGGTATCAACAAATGTTTTGGATTGATAATGATAGCGATTGTGCTGCTAGTTTATTTGCTTACAATAAAGCAGGTTTACTGAAAAAGGAAGTTCAGTTGAGGGATGCAAAGAATAGGGATTGGGAAGATATGGCTGAGGATAGCACCTATATTTATATTGGTGATTTTGGAAATAATTTCGGTAACCGAAGAAATTTAAGGGTTTTAAGACTTCGTAAATCTGAAATTTCAGCGGATTCTATAGCTGTAGTAGATTCTGAAAAACTCAAGTTTGAATGGGCCGATCAGACGGATTTTTCGAAGCGAAAACAAACACATGATTTTGATTGCGAAGCATTTTTAGCGTATGGTGATTCTCTATTTCTATTCAGTAAAAACTGGTCAAATCATAAAACCAGACTCTATACAATGTTTAAAGATACTACCTATCAAAGACTGAAACCTAACAATGAATTTGATGTTGATTTTATGGTTACAGGAGCAGATATTCGATCTGATGGAAAAATGGTGGCTTTGGTTGGTTATAAGGATTTTCATAGCTACATGATGATTTTATATAAATATACGGGGACTGATTTTTTTGGTGGTAAGCAATTACGTGTTGATTTAAATTCTTTAGGACGTGCTCAAACCGAAGGAATCGTATTTGCGAATAATGATTCTCTTTATATATCAACAGAACAAACCAGACTTCCCCAAGCTTTGTTTAAGGTGGAGTGGGAGAAATGGAAGGAATTAATTACAGAATAAATCACCTGTGGGGATTCCAATGAAGCTAAGTATCATGTAAATTGCCAAAATATAATCATGACAATTTACATGAGTTAATTTTATTGCATTCTAAAATATCGATCGCAAACAGGATAATCTACGGCTTTGGTCGTGTTTTCCAGATAGGAAATAATGGACTCAGCGTCTGTCTGATTTTGTATTTCTCCATTTTCGGGAAAATAACGATCATGCACAGCTGCGATATAGTCATTTATTCCTACACGCAGAATTGTATCATCGGAAAGGATTTTACCTTGCATGTTCCTAATTTCGACATCTTGATCAACTTGTTTAATTTGTATTCCGGAATAGTAAAATCCAGAACCAGAACCTCGCAAGAATTTTTTAATATCCCAAACTGACATTTCATATATCACTGTTCCATTGTTAAATGGGGATATTTCGTAAATTTCCCTTTTTGTGATATTGCCTTCGTTTAAACCGGAGCGAATACCTCCTGTATTCTGAAAGCAAACATCAACCTGTAAACTATTTCTCAATGCATCGGTATAAAAGCATCCAACTTGACTATTGTTATGATCTCGATTAGAATAACCAATGACATCTGTTAAGTAAGGTTGATCATCATAAGAATCTATTATTGTTTTTAGTTCTGAATTAAATTGCGAATATTTGTTTAAATCAATTAAATTGAAATTTATAGATTCTATGTTTTTTTCCTTTACCACCAATTTTATTTTTCCAAGATATTTAAGATAACTTCCGGATTGAAAAATGGGAATATCATTAACCGTAGTGTTGATTTTATCATGTGAATGTCCTCCAATAATTATATCGAAATAAGGAAATTTATTTGCTAGTTGAGAATCTCCCAAAACATGATCGTTACCATTAAATCCTAAGTGACTTAGGCAAATATACAAATCAGCATTTTCTTGTGTTTTCACATTAGAATAAAGTGAAACAATATCCTCAGGTCTTTCAAATCGTAAATTTTGAACTCGCCAGGGATGAGTAGAAGGAATTGTTCCATCCTTCTTTCCATTAGTTTCTATAAGGCCGAGGAAACAAACCCGAAGTTGATTGGTTTGAATGGTTTTGTATTCGTAAGGTTGGGGAACGCCACTATTTTGCATATCAACATTTGCACAAACCCAATCAAAATTGGCTTGGTTCATTCTGTTTTTTAAATTTGTTGTGCCATAATCAAATTCATGATTTCCTAAAACAGCAATATCAAATCCAACTTTATTCATGATATCAATCATCGGAAAACCTTTTTCAGGATAATTATCTACAACGGGATTTCCTGAAAATAGATCGCCAGCACTCACCACAATAACATCATTCTTTTCTCTTTCCTGATCAATAATAAATTTAATTTTTGCAAAATTATTGATCTGTCCATGCACGTCGTTCACACAAAAAATTGTGAGGTTTTTTGGATTGTTATCAACAGGTTTATTTGTATTGTTATTGTCGCTGGAACATCTACTGAAGATGGTAATAGCAATCAATAAAAAAAGAATAAAGTAGTTTTTCATTTGTTGTTGATTTGTGATTTCATTTACATATCAAAATTAATAAAAATTAGGATTTAAGAACAATACAATTATTTAGGATCTATGAGAATAGTTAATAGATTAGACTCTAAATTAAAATCATTTTAAATAATCATCTGCTTTGATTTTGAAATCCTTAAAAAGCTTGTAATTTTGCAATCCAATTTGCTGAACAACCAAATTACTCGAATTTATCACTGTAAACAAGACAGAATTGAAAGACAAGTACAAAGAAATATTCGATAAAGGAACCGACTTGCCACTGGTGGAGGATTTTTATACCATACAAGGGGAAGGGTACCATACAGGTAAACCAGCGTATTTTATTCGTATAGGTGGTTGTGATATTGGTTGCAGATGGTGTGATAGCAAGATATCATGGAATCCAGCCGAGCATCGATTGATTTCTGTTGAAGAGGTTGTTCGTAAGGCAGTTGCATCGCCAGCAAAAGCTGTTGTTGTTACCGGAGGAGAACCTTCTTTATACAATTTGGAACCACTTTGTACGGAGTTGAAAAAGCACAATATTGAGAATTTCCTGGAAACTTCAGGAGCATATGAGATAAGTGGTGAATGGGATTGGATTTGTTTATCGCCAAAGCTAAACAAATTACCAGTGGTTTCTTCCTATAAGAAAGCAAATGAATTAAAGGTTATCATTTACGATCTTGAAAAAGATTTTGAGTGGGCGGAGGAGTTATCAAAACATGTAGGTGATGATTGCTTGTTGTATCTACAATCGGAATGGAGTCAGTACGTTCACAATGTTAAGCCTATTGTTGAGTACGTTAAGAATAATCCGAAGTGGAATATTTCTTTGCAGGCGCATAAGTTTATGAGAATACCTTAATTCAGGCTTGACCTGCATCAGCTCAAGAATCAAAATTGGTGATTTTCTTTAGGGTATTCAGCTGGTTTTGAGGAAATTAATTTTTTCCAGCTTGCTGATATGCTAATTTATATTGCAAAGAAAGTGGCAATGTAAAATAGAATATAGAACCTACTTAGTTGTTATATAATCCATGTCTTGAAGAATTGTCTCTTCAGGATATTAATTTACTATGCAGGTTTGATTTAATTAATTTCACCTTTTCGGGATTTAGGAAGGAATATAGAACCATTTGTAGTTTGGCTCGGTGAACTGCAACAATGTGATGATTCTTGTGCAACTATCAGTCTGCAAGGCAGGAAATAGAAGTTGGTGATTAAGGAATTGTCAGATCTAAATTGATAAATCTGCAAAAGAGTGTATTTGTAATCGTATCTCATTAAGGAATAAAAAGAGCTTGTCTGTTTTCTATAATGCATAAAAAAAGAGCAGTTGTACGGCTGCTCTAAATTGATTATTATCTTAACATGATTTTGAAATCATTTTATAAAATTCCAAAGATTTAGAATTTCTCATCATATTTTGTCCAGATGCCATCTCCAACTTCCCAAGCTTTTTCAACTGCTTCATTTCCAAGTTGAATTGTTCTGTTGGTTAGGAAATTATTTCTTTTCTTTTTGCTAAGGCTCAAAAATTCTTTGTCAATATTTGCTTGCTCTGCAAAATATTTATACTGCAATGGTACAAATACTTTTTCTACATCATATCGCATGTCACCCCATCGCTGGGCAGTTAAAGTACCTAATCGGTTAAAAGCCCACCATGCTGATTTACGAGTATAACCGATTCTTCGCGCGTGTACTTTATAGCTAGGAGCTAAATCAGTACTACCTGCATAAACAGGAATATAAAGGGAAGTAGCAACATTATCCTGTGCTAACCAAACAATTCCTCCAACCTCATCTGGTAACCAGTCTCGGCATTGAATAATGGTTGCATACATAGTATACCATCTTGCAATTGTACGTTCGCCTAATTCTCCCCATCCACCATTTACATGAAATAAGCGATTCATATCATATGGCATAAAAGGATTTGCAAAAGGGGAGAGTACCTCTTTTCCGTTCTTATCGGCTTGTTTAATATTTTTCACAAAGTTGAAAGCGGTTCCTTCATAGTAGTCTTTGAAAATACTGACCAATTTCTCCATACTTACTTTTTCATCAGGTTTTACTGAGAAAGGAAAATCCTTATCATTTGGATCTAATTGTAAAGATGGAGCCATTAAGGAAAGAACACGCCACTCTCTTCTGCGTGAAGCTAATGATGCCCGACTTTTGGGTGCATACACGTAGTTCCATCGGAATGTTTCGCCTTCTTTCCACCAACCATTTTCTTTTGCTACTTCAAAAATATTTTTAGAAGCCATAAAATGATCGGTATCCTTTAAGTTAATTTCCTTAATTGTGCTGGCATTGGCATTGATAGAGACATGTCCATCAGGAACTCTTTGAGCAACCCAAACTGCACCAATTTTTCCTTTCCCTGGGCCAACTACCTCAAAATGCCATACTTCTTTTTTATCAGCAATAGTTAAACATTCACCAAAATCTCGCCAGCCATATTTGCTTAAAATCTCATCTGCCAGTTGAATTGCCTGTCGTGCTGTGCTACATCTTTCAAGCATTAATTTCTCTAAGCGCTGGCAATCGATCAAACATGCATTAGAATATAATTCCTCCCGGCCACCAAAGGTGGATTCACCCATTGCCAGTTGTTTTTCATTCATACATGGATATGCCGTATTTAGATATTGAAAAGTTTTTTCCACCTGATCAATTTCTCCAATCTTTTTATGCTGATAGATTGGCATTGCCAAGCTATCATAGGCTGATCGTTCATATAAACCGAATTTACTGCCTTTTTTGTGTTTTTGAGCAGGAATAATATTCATCCATGCACGGGTTCTGTGGCTATCGTCAGTGTGGGAGGTAATTACAGAGCCGTCCACTGTAGCAAGTTTTCCAACAGTAATAGTCGTGCATCCTTCGGGTACTCCATTCTGCCAATCCGATTTATCTTGAGCAATAGCGCTACACGTCAGGAATATCATAGCTCCTAAAAGATAATTTTTCAAATTCTTTTTCATTGGTTTATAATTTTCTTGTTAAGGTCACATGGAAGCTGCAAGTAAATTTAATCATTCCAACGGGTGTAATTTTATCGATTAAATTAGCATATTCGTTTCATGTTAAGTATTTGTTGTTTATGTGTTTGTAAGTTAAGTTCTAATTGTAGCAGGAGTACTTGTTGAATGTTATGAAAATATAATATTAACCTATTTTAAATAAATACCTGTTTCTTCAATTGTTATTAGTTTTTGCTTGTATAGCAAACCAATTGCTTTTTTAAAATTCTTTTTGCTCATCTTTAAAGTGTAGTAAATATCTTCAGGAGAACTTTTATCATTTAAGGGTAAAAATCCTTCTTCTTCTTTTAAAAAATCTAATATTAGTTGTCCAATTTTTGGTACTTCATTTAGGTATCCTTGTTGTTGAAGACTTAAATCAATCTTGCCATCAGATCGCACTTTTTTGATATATGCTTTGCGCTGATCACCAGTTTTTAAATTGCCAAATATTTCATTTTTATAGAGAATACCGAGGGCATCATTATCTATTAATGCCTGATATCCCAAATCTGTTCTTCTACCAACGAGAATATCTACTTCATCGCCTTCATTGTAGTTTGCTTCTACATCGATAAGAACTTTTTCAATTTTAGCAGTGGCAACAACTCTGCCTGTTGCGCTATCTAAATATACATAGACTAAATAGGATTGATCGGCTTGCATCTTGTCTTTTTGTTCGCTGAAAGGAACCAGTAGATCTTTTGCTAATCCCCAATCCAGAAAAGCGCCAATGTTGGTTACCGATTTTACTTTCATCACAGCAAATTCTCCTACAGTTGCTTTTGGGTTTAGGGTAGTTGCAATGATTCTATCCTCAGAATCGCGGTAGATAAATACTTTAATAGTATCATCTAATTGCGTTTTTTGGGGAACATACTGATTTGGAAGCAGAATTAAAGCTTCATCATCTCCTTCAAGGTAAACTCCAAAATCTACCAATTTGGCAACTTTTAATTCGGCGTATTGTCCAATATAACTCACGATATTATTCTTTATCATCCTAATGAAATGATTTTAAACCATTACAAAATCAGGATGTAGTTCTACATTTCATTTTAAACTTCGTAAATGTAAGCATCTTTTTACGAAAACATTAATTAGCGTTTTAAATCCGAATTGGAGCTGGATTTTAGCATCACGAATTTAAAGTTTAATCATTTTCCTCTCCTTTGATTTATGTTGTTGAGCATGTTTGGCAATGCTATAAAAGATCAATGGGCATTTTTAACCATAAATCAAATTAACAGTAGATGAAATCGGTTAATTAAATACTTTTTTCTGTCAGGTAAATACATTTCCTTGATTCTATTGGGATTAATGAAAATTGCTATCTGTAGATGTCAATTTGCGACATCGATTGCGATTTCTAGTTTATATTATTAAAGAAATAAATCATTAATATAGATGGGTAAAATCACCCATTAAATCAGGTATTGCACAACATACAGCTATTAATGAAGAAATATATCTCTATTAGAAATTTGTTTCTATTTTTGGACAGTGATCAGAACAAATGCATTTGCATGGATCGCGAAATGAACTCTCTTGAGTAATAGTTGAGATAAAATATTTAATAAGCCCGGGTATGAAAAAAAGGAAATTATTAGTTAGAGACCTAACCTTAAGAGATGGTCAGCAATCTCTTTTTGCTACAAGAATGCCACAAGCAGAAATCGAAAAAGTATTACAACTTTATAAGAAAGCAAACTTTTACGCCATGGAGGTGTGGGGTGGTGCTGTTCCTGATTCTATTATGCGTTACTTGAACGAGGATCCTTGGTATCGTCTGGAATCTATCAAGAAAGAAATTGGAGAAGTTTCTAAGCTTACTGCTCTTTCTCGTGGTAGAAATTTATTCGGTTATAGTCCTTATCCTGAATCTGTAATTAAAAATTTTAATACACAGGCTGTTAAATCTGGTTTGGGTATCATGCGTATTTTCGATTGTTTGAATGATATCGAAAATATGAAGTCAACTATTAAGTATGTGAAACAAGCTGGAGGATTGGCCGATTGTGCAGTATGTTTTACTGTAGATTCTAAGTTTCCTACAAAAAAAGAAGATCTTGATAGATTAACGATAAAGAATCTTCCTGAACAGATATTTGATTTAGATTACTTCGTAAATATGGCGAAGAATCTGGAAGCTCTTGGTGCTGATATGATATCGTTGAAAGATATGGCTGGTTTGGCTTCTCCTTCCTATGCGGGTAAAATTATACGTCGCTTTAAGGAAGAGTTAAATATTCCGGTGGATTTTCATTCTCATTCTACTCCAGGTTATGGATTGGCTTCTGCACTTACAGCAATTATTAATGGGGTTGATATCATTGATACTAACATCATGAATTTTGCAGGTGGTTCAGCAGCACCGGCTTACGAATTGATATATATCTTCTGTCAGAAATTAGGCATCGAATTAGATGGAGATGCAGCAACTGTTGTTGAGATTAATAAGATTTTAAAAGAGATTCGAATGAATGCTTTAGCTGAGGTTGATAGCTACAAGATGTTCCCTATAGAATTTGATATCACTAAAGATAAATTACCTGCCAACATCGATCAATTATTCGATGAGGCTATTAAGCATGCTAAAGCTGACAATGAAGAAGAATTGTTGAAAGCGTGTCATGCTATCGAAGCATATTTTAATTTCCCAGCTCCTAATGAAATGGTTAAAAATGCTGAAATTCCAGGTGGTATGTACACCAATATGCTTAACCAATTAAAGGCTCTAGGTTTAGAAAATCTATTGGAACGAGTATTGGAGGTAGTACCTGTTGTTCGTCTGGATGCTGGTTGTCCTCCATTGGTTACTCCCTCTTCACAAATAGTAGGTGTTCAGGCAGTAAACTGTGTAATCGACGAGAATTCTGGTCGTCCGTTTTATACCAATGTTTCCAATCAGTTTTTTAGTCTGATAAAAGGAGAATATGGAACAACACCTATTGATATTGCACCTGAATTCCGGGAGAAAATCACTGGAAACCCAGAGCGAGAAGATTATGATGTAAGTAAATATGTAGCTCCTGAAAATCTGACTTTGGCTCAATATGGTAATGTAAAATTAGCCAAGGACAATAAGGAATATATGTTACTGGAACTTTTTCCTTTGGTAGCAAAAGGATACTTGGAAGGAAAACGTAAAGCTGAGTTTGAAGCGCAAAGAGAAGTAAATCGCAAGAAAATTGCTGCCGAAAGAGCTGCAATTAAACGAACCGGAAAATTAAAGATTCGCGATCTAACTCTTCGTGATGGTCAGCAGTCTTTGTTTGCAACCCGTGTTCCTCAAAAGGAAATTGAATCGGTACTTCCATTATATAAGGATGCTAATTTTTATGCAATGGAAGTTTGGGGAGGTGCAATTCCTGATTCGGTGATGCGTTACCTAAATGAAGATCCTTGGCATCGTTTGGAATCTATTAAAGAAGTAATTGGTGATGTTTCCCATCTAACAGCATTATCTCGTGGTAGAAATCTGTTTGGTTATTCTCCATATCCTGAATCTGTAATCGAAGGATTCAACAAAAATGCGGTGAAATCAGGTTTGGGTATCATGCGTATTTTCGATTGTTTGAATGATGTGAAGAACATGGAAACCACCATCAAATATATGAAAGAGGCTGGTGGTATTGCCGATTGTGCTGTTTGTTATACAGTTGATCCGAAATTCACTAAAAAGCAAAAATGGAATGCTTTGTTGTCAGGCAAGAAATTGCCAAAGAAAATATTCGATGTAGATTATTTCGTAAACAAGGCAAAACAAATGCAAGCCTTAGGGGCTGATATGATTACTGTTAAAGATATGGCGGGTTTAATTCCTCCATCTTTATCCGGTAAAATTATCCGACGTTTGAAACAAGAGTTGAATGTACCAGTTGATTTCCATACACATTGTACACCTGGTTATGGATTGGGTGCTGTGTTAATGGCAATAGTGAATGGTGTTGATATTGTAGATACCAATATTCTAAACTTTGCGGGTGGACCTGCAGCTCCTGCATTTGAAATAATTCAGATTTTTGCTGATAAGTTAGGTTTAGATACTGGTGTGAACCTGGATGCTGTAGTGAAGATCAATAAAGAATTAAAGGGAATCAGAGAGAGAATTGCAGAATTCGATTCTTATAAAATGTTCCCATTAGAATTTGATATTACTGCCGATTATCTTCCAACAGAAATTGATGCCTTATTCGATAGAGCTATAGCATTTGCTAAGGCTGATAAGGAAACTGAATTATTAGAAGTTTGTAATGCTATCGATAAGTTTTTCAACTTCCCAGCACCAAACGAAGAGGTGAAAGCAGCTGAGATTCCAGGAGGTATGTACACCAACATGTTGGCTCAATTAAAAGCTTTAGGATTGGCAGATTTATTACCAACTGTGCTGGAAAAAGTACCTGAGGTTCGTGTAGCAGCAGGTTGTCCTCCATTGGTTACGCCATCATCGCAGATTATTGGAGTACAGGCAGTAAATTATGTGTTGGATATAAATAGCGGAAAAGCCCCGTATACCAATGTGAATAACCAATTTTTCAACTTAGTGAAGGGGGAATATGGCGAAACTCCAATCGATATCGATCCTGGATATATCGAGAAAATTTGTGGTCAAAGAGAAGCAAGTGCTTTTGATGTAAGTAAGTATAAATCACCTGAGAATCCTGTATTGGAAGAACTTGGTGGTGTAAAACTTGCCGAAAATGAAAAGGAAATGTTGTTATTGGAATTGTTTCCAACCGTTGCCGGTCCTTTTTTGAAGAATCGTAAAGCCGAAGCTTACTATGCAAAAGTAGAAGCCGAAGAAGCCGAGAAACAAAGAATAATAGCCGAGCAAAAAGCTTCATTTGCAGCTATTCCTGTAGAAGAAAAGCAAAAAATCGTTATTAAAGGCTTGTATAATATGCATGGTACAAAAGATCATGTACTGCATGAAATTAAACTTCCGGAAAGCGAATCGAAATTGGATTTAAAAACCAAAGAGATGATTGCCCGGGAAAAGCCTAAAAGCAAATTAGTTGGATAAAGTTTTCTTTATATATAGTAAGCAACCAAAAGTACTACTCTCCGGAGTGGTACTTTTTTTTGCACAAAGCAGACAATCTTACTTTTGATTTAAATTTCATCCTATTTAAAATGAATTTGAGAAAAATCAGGTATAATAAATTGAAATGCGAAGGATCAAATATGGAACACACTATTTCTGTATTCTAAATAATTTAATATTGATTAAATAGCATTATTCTATATTTTAGCACTGTGTTTTTAAGGATGAATAAGGAAATTCTACTAATTTAGGGTTTTATTATAGTCTCTATATAAAGATCATTCTTTTGTGAGATCAATTTGAGATAAATAAAAGAATAGATATTAATTAAAATCAAATTTGAACCTATGAAAAAATTAATTTTAGCAATTGCTATTTGTTTGTCTGCAAATGCATTGTTCGCCCAATTGTCTTCTCCTGTAAACTTTGGTTTTCATGGTGGTTTTGTTAGCACTAAAGTGAATTCTGATTTTAACGCAATTAGCGTAAAAGAAAATGCTGAGAACGGAATGATGTTAGGAGCTTTTTTAAGAATCAACTTGAATAAATGGTATATACAACCTGAATTGAACTACGTTTCCAGAAAAAGTAGTGTTGAAGTACTTGGTGATAGCTATAATTTTAAAACAAAGAGTCTCGATATTCCAATGCTTTTAGGTTACAAGCTTGTGAAATTACCGCTTTTCAAATTAAGAGCTTTTGCTGGTCCTGTTGCTTCTTTTAAAATTGATGATAGCTTTACCAGTACTTTTAAAGATAAATACAATAATCCTAGCTTTGAAGATGCTGTTTGGAATGTGAAAGTTGGAGCTGGAGTAGATGTTTGGAAATTGACTTTAGATGTGGACTATGAGGCAGGCTTATCAAATATCTCATCGGAATATCTAAAAAAGAATAAAATGTTTAATGTAACATTAGGATTCAAAATATTCTAATCTTAGATTTTAATAAAAGGAAACTACTGAAATAGAATCAGTAGTTTTTTTTTGATGTTTCCAGTAATATTCTATTTGGTTTTTTTTATTATTTCGATATGCCTAGCTTTGGAATAGGGCATCCCATTCGTTTACAAATTGCTACATAAGATGTTAATAACAAGTGAAAACAAAATTGAATTACTTCAAAAATTAGATTTTTTGGCAGATCAGAATGTCGAAGTTTTTCAATTTCTAGCTAGTATTATCGATATAGAAGAAGTGAAAAAGGGAACGGTTATTTTCACAAAAGGTGATTTAGGAGGTGCAGTCTATATCATTGCCAAAGGCTGTATTCAAATACACGATAAAGATCATGTCTTTGTAGAGCTGGAAGCTAGAGCAAGTTTTGGGGAATATGCCATTATTCATTCCGAATTAAGATCAGCATCAGCAAAAGTTAAGCAAGATTCTATTCTCATTAAATGTACCGAAGCGCATCTTAAGCAATTGGAGACAAAGTTTGATACCAAGATAATTGACTCTATCCTGATTCCCTTGCAGAATATTAAAAAGCGAATGGTGGATAAAGACCTTTTAGAAGAAGAGCTAACGAGCCAAAAGCTGATGATTGAACGACAACGCAGAGAGTTAGAAAATCTTAATGCTACAAAAGATAAATTTTTCTCTATCATAGCGCATGATTTAAAGAATCCATTTGCATCGCTCATTGGAGCATCCAATTTGTTGGTTGATAATGGCAATGAACTAAGCAAAGAGCAGGTTAAAACTTTTTCTTCTATAATCAATCAATCAGCACGACAGGCTTTTCGATTGCTCGAAAATTTGCTTGAATGGTCGCGAATGCAAACCGGAGCTATAGCTTGGAATCCCAAAGAAATCGATCTATGGGACCTGGTGAATGAGGCGGTTAATCTACTTACCGGTAGTGCCGAAGTGAAAGACATTAGCCTGATTGCAAATATTCGAGAAGACTTGCATGTAGTGGCAGATCCTAATATGATTAACACTGTGGTTCGCAATCTTATTACCAATGCTATTAAATTCACACCTCGTGGAGGGGAAATTATCCTTCTTTCCAAGCAGAACAATCAAATGATTGAAATTTGGATTCAGGATAATGGAATTGGAATTTCACCTGAGGTTCAGGAAAGGCTCTTTCGGATAGATGTGCAACAGGTTCAAAAAGGTACTGACAACGAAACTGGTACAGGATTGGGTTTGATATTATGCAAAGATTTTATTGAAAGACATCATGGGAAAATTTGGGTGGAGAGCGAGCTGGGTAAAGGAAGCACTTTTATATTTTCATTGCCATACCGTCCCGATTTAGATTAAGTTCCAGTAACATTTCGCGAAACATCTTGCAGTATGCTAAATTTGCCCTAAAATCAAGTATTTTAGGGCTTTTAAGTTTTTTTTAATAAAATTAAACATGCGAGTTTTCGTTTATACCCTCTTTTTTTTAATGTTTTTTAGCTCCTTTCAATCTCTATCGCAGGAGCGAAAGAAGGTTCTTGTTTTACATTCTTACCATCAGGGATTAAGATGGACGGATAATGTCAATAAAGGGATTCAGGAGATTATGGATTCCATCGGCAATAAATTTGAGATAGATTATGAGTATTTGGATACGAAAAGAAACCCTTCACAAGCCTATCTGGATAAATTAATTGAACTGTACGATCTAAAGCTTGAAAAAGAAAGTTACGATGCCATAATTGTTTCCGATAATAATGCTTTGTCCTTTGTAAAGGAGCATGGAACCAAATTTTTCAAGAATACACCAATTGTTTTTTGTGGAATTAATCATTTTAATGTGGATATGATTGATGGCATTAAAAACATTACAGGAGTTGAAGAAGAAGTGGATTGGGATGGGGTAATTAATTTGATATTAAAAACAAGTCCGAAAAGCAAGTATTTGGTTGTTATTAATGATAATAAAACAACTACAGCAAAATTAAACAAAATGATGATGTTGGATTTTCAAAAAAAGTATGAGGATCGCATTAGGTTTATTTATTACGAAGATCAAAGTATTGATGAGCTAAGCCGGAATATTTCAACAATAAAAGGAGACACATCTATTTTGCTGTTGACATTTAACAAGGACAAATATGGTAAATTTGTCAGCTTTCAGGATAACCTGGATTTGTTGGTTCCTCAGAGCAATGTTCCGGTGTACACGGCGTGGGCTTTTCTGGTTAGCGATGGTGTTTTGGGAGGAAAGGTTGTAAGTGGAAGATTACATGGACGGATGGCAGCTCAAATGATCGAGAAAGTAATATCCGGAACTCCGGCAGATTCAATTCCTATTTATAAAAAGCCTTTAGATCAGTATGTGATTAATTATAAAGAAGTACAACATTTTAATGTAGATAGAAATGTGCTGCCAAAACAAACACAATATGTTAAAGCTCCTATATCTTTCTATCGCGAGAATAAAGAATGGATTCAAATCCTGACAGGAATTTTAGTGCTGGCAAGTGGGATAATAACTGTTTTATTTCGAGCTATTATTCGGCGAAACAGGGCAGAAAAAGCACTGATTGAAGAACAAGAAAGGCTTAAGGTTTCGATAAAACACGAGCGATTGATAGGTGTTGTAGGAAGATTACTAAATGCATCTGCTGATTTTAAAAATGTATTGGATGATGTGCTGAAATTAATGACCGAAGAGCTTAATGTAGCAAGGATAAGTCTTTATTCCATGCAAAATGCTACCGATTCAGCAGTTAAGATCAATAGTCGCGTTTCCACCAAAGGAAAAAAGATAAAAGATGTGGATCAATTTTATTTTTCGGAGATAAAGGAAATCATCGATCGGGTGAAAATGAATAGAAGTATCGTTTCGCATGATTTATCAAATTTGAATCGGAAAGAACAGGATTTCTATCGCAAAAGAAATATTGAGGCGATTGTTATATTACCTGTTTTGGTAGAGAATGAAGTGATTGGTATAATGGGTTTTTCCCAGGATCAGAAACATGTATGGAGTAGAGATGAGATTAGTATTTTCTTTTCAACTGTAAACATGATTGCTAATGCCTGGGAGCGAAATGCATTGATGAATGCACGCATCGAAGCAGAACAGAAAAATATTGAAGCATTTCGATTGTTGGAAGAATCATCCCGACTTGCTTCTATTGGTGTGATGGCCGCAGGAATTACGCACGAAATCAATCAGCCCTTAAATGCTATTAAAATTACTGCAGACAGTGTATTATTCTGGCAAAAAAGGAATCCCGGTCATCTGCCTGAAATGTTTACCCGGAAAATTAAAACCATCTCTGAAGGAACATCCCGAATTGACGCGATCATTAAACACATGCGAACCTTTTGGGAAAAGCCACAAGACATTGCTGATGATGTTATAGATATGGAAGATGGGGTCAAGCGTTCTCTATCTTTGGTGAAAAGGCAGGTGAATGATCATAGTATTGATTTGGTGGCTGAGCTTTCAAATAATCCCATAATGGTACATGCGAACGATGTGCAATTTGAGCAAATAGTAGTAAATATGGTGGTTAATGCAATCCATTCCTTAGACAAGGTGCAAAGGGAGCATAAAAAGATTAAAATTGAGGTCTCTGCCGATCAGGAATTTGGTATTTTAAAGATCCATGACAATGGAACTGGTATCGATTCAAGTATTCAGGATAAAATTTACGACCCTTTGTTTACAACGAAAAGTGCCGAAATGGGAAGTGGCCTGGGAATGGCAATTGTAAAATCTTTTATGGATCGGTTTCAGGGAGCAATATCGAATTGTAATAACGATGATAATGGTGCTAGTTTTATTTTGAAATTTAGATTGAAGGCTAATTAGTGTGGGCTTGTGGAGTGTATTTTAGGATCTGAAAAATATTAATAAATGAATATTCTTGTAGTTGATGATGATAAATCCAGTGGATTGGCAGTTGCCGAATTCATCGAGGAACAATTGGGTTATCGAATTGAATTATTTCATAATGGAGCAGAGGCTTTTGCGGCCATTCAACAAAACGATTTTAAAATGATCATTTCTGATTTGCGGATGCCCGGATTATCAGGTTTGGATTTGTTGAAAAAGGTGAAGGAATTGCCAAAAGGAAAGGATATTGAAGTAGTTATTATGACTGGTTTTGGAGATATGGAATCTTCGATAGAAGCTTTGCGAGGCGGAGCGTATGATTATTTATTGAAACCGGTAAATATAGAGGAGTTAGCAATCCTAATAGAAAGGGTAGCCGAAAATATACGTTTAAAAGAGGAAAACAGAGATTTAAAAGAAAGCTACCATAAAGAAATTTCTTTGGAGAAGCGGGAAAAGGTAGAACGTATTAGTTATTACGAAACTACTATCCGCGAAATTACTAGCGTAGGTAAAATTGGAGTCTTTTCTGATGCCATGAGAAATGTGATGCGCATGGCAGAGCAATTTCATGAAGATAGGTCGGTTCCGGTATTAATCGAAGGGGAAACAGGTACCGGAAAAGAGGTGATGGCTCGTTTGGTGCATTTCGGAAAAGAGAATAAGATTCTCCAACCATTTATTTCTATCAATTGTTCTGCAATCTCGCCTAGTTTATTCGAAAGTGAACTTTTTGGGTATGAGCCCGGAGCATTTACAGGGGCAAAAAAGGAGGGGAAAGCCGGAAAGCTGGAATTAGCACAGGGTGGAACACTTTTTTTGGATGAAAT
>Ga0209013_10002024_pt1 | contig 18594 bp, 14 predicted proteins | sample Cruoilmetagenom2_FD_187291 | JGI IMG/M metagenome (GOLD analysis project Ga0209013, IMG submission 187291) | Oil polluted marine microbial communities from Coal Oil Point, Santa Barbara, California, USA - Sample 2 (SPAdes) (version 2) | ecosystem: Environmental > Aquatic > Marine > Oil seeps ...
CCACAAAAGGAACACAGGAGTAATCAACATGACGACTGAAAAAACAACTGAAAAAACGACTGAAGAGAACGGCATCACCCGGCGCGAAGCCTTGATGTCCGTTGGAGGCGTCGCCGCCGGTGCGGCGCTTGCTTCCGCCGGAGTCATAGGCAGCGCACACGCCGCTGAAGAAGGCAGCAGGGCCGTTATCAAGGAGGTTGACGGTAAAAAGACCACCACGATCAGCCTGGACTGGAAGGAGGTGTACTACACCAACTGCCCCCTCATCTCGGCCAGCAACGTAGACCAGGAACTCGGCTGGACAAACGAAGAATATCTGAAACTCGGCGTCGAATATGCCTATTTCCGCTCGCGTCCCGAGACCGACTGGTACCCGCACTACATTCACAACCAAGAAAACCTGATCCGCTTCGGCGGCCTGTTCCCACCCATCCACGTTCATGCAGACTATCGCAGGACCCGGATGCTGGGTTTGACCCATGTACCCTGGGAAGGCGGTTGCATGCTGGTGCGCGCCAAGGACAACATTTTCAGGATGAGTGATTTGAAAGGCAAAAAAATCGGCATAACCAAGAGCCAGAATACGCTCAAGAACGACTGGTGGCGCATTCAGGAACACCAGGGCATCCTGCTGATGCTGCGGATGAACGGCATGACGGAAAAAGATGTCAAACTGGTGGAATTCCCCTACCCGGATGACTGGTATGACGATCCCAAGATGCTGGTGCCATTGTATAACCCATCTCACTGGCAGTTGAACCGTGACCACAAGCACGACCTGGCATTCCGTCCGCTGGAAACGGCGCTGCTCGAAGGTAAGGTCGATGCGATCTACACGCAAAGCAAACCCTTTCAGCATATTCAGGAAGCGACAGGCGAATTGGCTGCGATCGAAGATCTTTCAAAATACCCGGATTGGAGGCTACAGATAGCCAATATTCCGGCCATCATTACCTGCACGGATGTGATGGCGGAAGAGCATCCCGAGCTTGTCGTCGCCTTCATGAAAGGCATGATCAGGGTCGGGCGCTGGACCAACGAGCATAAGCATGCTGCGGCAGCGATACTCAACAAGCAAACCTATTATCTGGATGTCGAAGATACCTACAGAGGCATCAAGCACGTCGACATGGTGCCTAACCTTTCTGCTCAGAACCTGGCCAGGGTCAATATCGGCAAGGACTTCATGCTCAAACACGGCTACATCAAGAACGACTTCGATGTAAACAAGTGGGCCGCACCGGAGTTTTTCGAGCAAGCGGCGAGTGAGTTACTAGAAGATATGGTTGAGAAGAAGACCATGGAAAAGATTCCTACCATGCAAGGGCGGGTTGGTTAGCCGGGCGGAATCTCAGTAGTCAGCCTGCGTGGCAAGACCTCCCGGAGAGGTCTGCCACGCAGCGTTGCTTACTTGTGCTGTACCAGGAAAGTTGATCAATGTACTGGCATTTGGTAAACCACGGAAAGATCATTTTGACCTCCGCCCTCTTGCTGGCAGCATTAGTGACGCCCTTAAGCTTTGGGCAATCCCCGGCTTCAACAGAAAGCATACCGCCTGCCGACGCGAAAGATGCGCAGTCCACACAGTCATCCAGTAAGACCAATCTCAAAACGCGTACTGCCCTCACCGGAGATTGGGGAGGAGTACGTTCACCGCTGGGCGACAAAGGTGTAAGCCTGGATTTCAGATACACCTCGTTCTACCAGGGGTTGGTGTCAGGGACCGGAAAAAAGAACTTCGAATACGGCGGCAAGTTCGATGCCTTCATCAACCTGGACAGCGGCAAGATGGGCTTGTGGGAAGGCGCTGGTTTTAGCTCACATTTCGAGTATAGCCATGGTGATCTTCGAACCAATCTCGGCGGTGCCCTCTTTGCGACCAATACCGCAATGTATTGGCCAGTTGGCATGCCAGAAGAACTGGTGGCGACGTCGCTTTACTTCACCCAGAAAGTGGGGGGGCGTACCAGCATCGCGCTTGGCAAGTTCAATCCCGTTGACTTTTTCGCCCAGGATCCCTTCTACGGCGGTTGGGGCATCGACCGCTTCATGAATCTCATCCTCGCTGCTCCGCCGAGTGGACTGATTCCTGTCGTATTCATGGGGGCCGTCGCCAACATTCGGACTGAACCTCTTGCATGGACCGTCATGGTTTTCGACCCCAACGACCGCACAGACGATTACTTTCCAGGCGACCTGTTCGAAGACGGCGTAAGTGTCTCAGTCAGTGGCGCTCATACAACGACACTCGCCGGGCGTAAAACAAGCTTTGTTGCCACTGGCCTCTACAGCACGGCGGAGGGCGTGGATTATTCCTCAATCGGAGGTGGCGCAGTTAATACGTCTAATAAGAAGGGCGCCTGGAACATAAATTTTGAGTTCAAGCACAACCTGCAAGAGAACAGCGACCAGCCAAGTGCCACTTGGGGTTTCTACCTCAAGGCGGCCATCGCTGACGGCAATCCCAACTATGTCCAACGTTCCTTGATCGCCGGAATTGGTGGCAGGCCCCTGTTTTTCGGACGTCCTCAAGACAGTTTTGGATTGGGCGCGTATTACTACAACCTCAGCGATGAGCTTGAAGACACTATCAATCCTGCTGCCGTTATTGGCGATGAGGCAGCTATTGAATTCTTCTACAACTATGCGGTGACACCATGGCTGTATTTCGGACCGGACATCCAATACGTCAAGCCAGCCAGAGGCCGTTTTGACAATGCCCTGGTCGTGGGCCTGAGGATGCAAATCCGGATTTAGCAGCCCACCGGATATTCCAGTTGGCGCTATCCTTTGTGGTTTTTATGACCGCGCCTGGCCGAGGGCGGAGATAAACCACCCAGTCAGAGTTGGTTCCGGTCCTGGCCAGTAAGCAGCCATTCGACAGGTGTAAATCTTAGTGCGGATTTTATCGGCACTCGGTCAGAAGCAGACACTGAGTCGACTTCAATCAGACTGAATTCACCAAGTGCAACCAACTACTGGCGACGCCGATAGGCATCGCTGTAGCGCAAAATCGAAGCCGTGCCCAGTTTGTCGCCGTTTTTGAACTCATCGCCTCGAGCAGTGACCTCTAGCATAGCCTCACCAATTTGCTGTGCGCGCACAGCAGCGCGAACGGGTGCGAAGAACCAGTACAGCAATTTCTGGCCCAAGTGAGCCTCCTCTTCCGTCGGCCCGATGTAATCTGGGCGGTAGGCAATCACACTTAGCTTTGTGCCTTCGGCCAAGGCGAACAATTCCTTTTCGGCTCGGACTTTTTCGCGTGCCCAGTGCATGGATGAGTCCTCGGAGATGTCGCTGGAACTGATGAAATGAAAGCTGATATTCGGTCTGTTACTGACCTGCAGCCACTCTTTCACGAACTGCACGGGAAAATCAACATGGATAACACTGTAGGTTTCATCATCCACATTCCGTGAACTGGTGCCTAAGGCCCAGTACACCGCCTGTACATCCCGGAACTGGTCCTGCACGGCCGAATAGTCAAGATAGTTCAGGTGTTTGGTCATGATTACTTTACCGCTTCCTACACCGGCCTCGATACGGAGCGTTGCGCGGCGCGTTATGACATGAATGTTGCTTACGTCCGGGTCGGCCAGCGCAGCCTTGAGAATGCCGTCACCTGCGGTGCCACTGGCTCCGAAGATAGCGATCTCATCGACGCTGCCGGGCCGGGCATTCGACAGTGGCTCCACCTGCCGATCGTCGAGCAGATTGGCTATTACACCAAACAGGTAAAACAAGACGAATAATATAAGTGGTGTTAGAAGGATTGTGCGTAGGCGGGGTAATTTCATAGGGCAATAGAATAAACGGGCTGGGTACATTTAGCCATGAAATGAATGCGAACTCTTTCACGGCGTACCGGATCGATCCCACCTGTGTGACTGAATTTGTTGTCGATCCCGACTAGTCTCCCTTTTGGCAGCTATTTGGGGCCGCTGGTGAATGGCGGCCCTTTTCTTTGAGTGCTATCTCCGCTCTTATGGCCGAAAGCAGTTAAGGATACGTACAGCCTACTGAGTTCGCCTTTGGGTCGTAAGGGAATGAAGACGGCATCATGGGTTAATGGCCGGTCACAGCCAGAAAGCAGAACTTGACCAGGCTCAAATTTCGGAGCGATTTAGTTCACAATTGGCCGAAGGAGAACATCACCCATCAAGAAAATTCCAGCAACAGGCCAGGACGGGATTCATGCCCAAGCAATGCTCTATTTCTTGGAGTAGAATTACTGCACAGGGCTAACAAAAACAATTGGCACGGAGGCGTCGGGCATGGATGCAAACGGGTCGATTGTCATTAATTCCGCAATTCTCTCGCTTCTGTCTGTGTACCCAGTAAATTAAACTTTCTACTTTGGTTTTTAATTTAAACCTTAATCCTCAAAGGAGGTGTGCTATGCAATATCTGGTGACAGCAGAGTGGATTGACCCCATGGGTAACATACCCTCGGCTCCCAGGGATTTCGCCCAAGTGTTAGATCAGGCTGTCGTGCCCAGCATGGAGACTTTGGCGAAACTGACTGCTGAGAAGATAATCCTGGCTGGAGGAGTTCTGTCTGGAGAGAGGGCTGTCGCATTCGTAGTGGAGGCGTCTTCCAACGACGAGGCCACCGAACTCGTGCAAAGCGTGCCCTTCTGGATTTTCATGAAATGGAATGTAACCCCGCTTGAGAGTTTCCAGCATCATGGTGCTTTTGCTAGTCAAGTGTCACAGAGTCTGAAGGTAGCGTAACTCCAGGGGGACTTGAGTGGACGGGATCAAGCTGCACAACGCTCGGGTTGCACGGTAAACTATAAACCCGAATACAGGTCAAGCCGCAAAGTACCTATTCATGACAGATCCCCTGTTTGACGAATGGCGCGCCTACCAGAAGTTACTGGAACATGACTACATGTACCACGTTGCGTTCTTCAGCCGCCTGCAACACGAAATACAAAAGCGATTCAACGGGCCAATAGCTGTCCTTGATCTCGGTTGCGGTGATGTGTCGCCGATCCGGCCAATGCTGGAGGACCTGGACATCAGTCTGTACTGCGGTATAGATCAATCTGAAACGGCACTGTCGAAGGCTGAAGCTAACCTTGCGTCACTGGATATTCCATCCCGTCTGTACCCGGGCGATCTGCTGGATACATTGCGGACGCTGACCGGTCGTTTCGATGTGATCGTTGCGAGCTTTTCCCTTCATCACCTCCAGACCGTCGAGGCCAAGAAGCAGGTGCTGGAGGAATGCCGCCGTGTTCGGAACCCGGCGGGCCTGGTCGCGATTATCGACGTTTTTCACGCCGAGGACGAAACACGGGAAGACTACCTGCACCGCTGGGTGAATTTTGCAGAAAATAGTTACGTGGCACTGGATGACGCGGAAATAACCAGCCTGGTAGATCATGTGCAGAGCAATGATTTTCCGGAGACATTATCCACGTACCAGTCCATCGGACGTGCCGCAGGATACGATAAATTCGAGGTCCTGATGCAGGACAGGGAGAAACTTAATCACCTGGTGACGTTCAGGGATCGGCCGCAGGGCTAACCATGTCCCAGGCTGCCGGCGAAAATAATGTACTTCGCTGATTCAGCCTGCCCGGCGATTGCCGCGCCGGCCACCGCTTGTAGGTCATCAGCCAGGGTTGTATTTAGGTGAATTCAATTCCCTTCTTACGCAGGTAGCTGCGCAACTTTCCCGATTACAGGGAAAATTCAGCCCCATACATGACGTACCCCGGTCTATTTTTTAACACTACCAAATACCGCCAAGCGCAACCGTGATGGCCTGGCCGCTGACGCCGCTCGACTCCTCGGAGGCGAGGAAAGCAATCATCTCGGCCACTTCCCGAGGTGTGGCGACTCGACCCGGCGGATACAGGGCAGCACGTTCATCCCATACCTGCTCAGGCGTAATGCCACGATCCTTCGCTTCCGCGCGGGCCGAACGCTCGGCCATTTCCGTGCGCACCCAGCCGGGCAATACGGCATTTGAAGTAATGCCATAAGCGCCCCCGTCCTGCGCTACCGAGCGCATCAACCCGATCAGACCGTGCTTGGAGCTGCTATACGCACTACCGGCATGCTCAGCGTGCTCACCAGCTGTCGAGCTCGTGTAAACTGCGCGCCCGTAGCGACGCTCGACCATGCCCTTTAGCACCAGCCGCGAGAGGTGAAACGGCCCGTCCAGGTTGATGCGCATCGTCTCGTCCCAGATCTCCCTGTCCTGCTCCCAGATCACCCGCTCGTGGGCTGAACCAATGCCGTGATTGCATACGAAGATTTCAATCGGTCCCAACCGCTCTTCGGTCTGCGAGACAGCCAGCGCGCAGCCATCGGCCGTGCCCAGGTCCGCCACTGTGTACTCCAGGCCTGTGGCCGCCAATTCCTGCTCGTTACGGGCAACACCCATCACACGGGCGCCGCGTAATGCCAGCAGCTCCGCTACCTCACGCCCGATCCCGCGGCCCGCACCGGTGACCAGTGCAACCCGTCCCTCGACTCCAGCCATGTTTCTCTCCTTGCAATAGTAGGGTGATAGTATAAAGAAGAAAGCGGTTCTCCCAGAGCCCGTAGTGGAAAACACGCCTGAAAGGAGCACTGATTTATTCCGGTCTGCATTACGAACAACCGGGATGCAATCACAGGAGTCAAGCATGAGTATATTCAACCTCCATACCCACGAGTCCGCGCCAGACGGGGCGAAATCCCTGCTGCAAGGGGTCGAGAGTGCATTCGGTTTTGTCCCAAACGTGTCGGCCATCCTGGCCGAATCACCTTCGACACTGAAGGCCTACATGACGATTGCGGGGATTTTCGATGAGTCGTCGTTTACGCCAGCCGAACGCCAGGTGGTCATCCTGGCTATCAACGAATACAACTCCTGTCACTACTGCATGGCTGCGCATTCGGTACTCGCAGAAATGCAGGGCGTGTCCGCCGACGCCGTTGACGCGATCCGCGATGGCGATCCCATTGATGAGTCGCGACTGGAAGCACTGCGTGACTTCACGAACAAAGTTGTCGACACACGTGGTTGGGTAAAAGAGGGCGAGATCGAAGCGTTCCTCGACGCTGGTTTTAACCTGGCCCAGGTGCTTGAGGTGATTCTCGGCGTCGCCTTCAAGACCATCAGCAACTACGCCAACCACATCGCCGAAACACCGTTAGACGATGCCTTCACTGCAAAGGCCTGGAGTCCCCGGACCGGCTAGCAGTGACAGACCAGGGCTTCAAACGACGTTCCGGTCCTGGCCTTCCCAATAAACTGCCCGGAGGTCCTTTTTCAGGATTTTTCCGGCGCCGGCCCAGGCGACGCCGAAATAAAATTCCATGTATCGGTCACTGTTAAGCGCCAGGCAAGCGGCCCTGTCGCCTTCCTTCAGCCCCAGGCCGTGCAGTCCACCGGCCAGACAGGAAATGCGTTCCTGAAATTCCACCCAGGTGCGAGTGTGGCCATTGAACCGGGTAGCAATTTTACTGCCGCAAACCTGGACGGTCCGGAGTATGACTTGTGGTAATGAGGACATGGGGCTGAAACCTTATTTCAAACCAACGCCGATGTTTCTTCTGGCTCAGTTGCAGCCACGTTCTCCGGTTCGATACCGAGTATCTGGCGGGACCCGATAAATACTTCGCCCGTTTGCCCATGAATGGACAGCACGTCACCGGCACGCACAGAAATCGCAGGCCCGCCGTCGGTTTCCTTGAAGAAGGCCTCTCCTGAAGTCACTCTCAGTTCCGCTACACCCAGTACCGCACTGTACTGTTTGTCCTCGATTCCGTGAACGGCGACGGCAGCGTGTGAGGTAGAACCGCCCCTGGCCGCCAACAAGCCGTCAACCGACAGGATTAGCGGGATTTCATCGGGGATTGGATTTTCCAGCACCAGCAACACGCCATCGGCATCCGCCTGCCGTTCGCTCAGTGTCGCGGCGAGGTGCTTGACATCCGCCTCATCAAAAGCAACGAGGCCGCGGAATGCGCCTCCGCTGATGCCAATACCACGCCCCGCTGCCTTGCCCGGTTCTTTGAATGTACGGGGGTTGTGCGATTCCATCTCTGCGCTGCGAGCCTGCAGGACGCTAAGTACTCCACGGTCAACCGTGAACTCGACTTCGGCATCCGAACCGAGGAAGCGCCTGAGACGGGCGCTGATGTGGTTCAGTTTGCGCTCCAGCAAAGGCGCCTGGGTGCGTAGCCGCTGCACCGGCTCGAAGGACTTCGCCGCCGTTAAACCACCGACCAGGTCATCGCCGCAGGCACTGAACTTTACATCACCGGTAAAGACACGAAAGCCTGAATCCTGTATCCGGGTATTGGGAATTACGCCGGTGAGCGAAATGCGCATTTCATCCATGTCCGGCTGTAATTTCTGCTCGTTTGTACGGTTCCCTGATGCCATCTGCTGTACCGTAGCCGCCGTGTGCCACCCATCGCTCAGGTGTTTGATGGCACGGTAACGGCATGCCCTCTCACCGTCCCAGGAAGCGTGTACTGCCTTCAGAGCGGTTTGCAGCTGGAGTTCAGCGTCATTGAGAATCGCCTCCAGTTGATCCGCATGACCCGCCTCACGTATCGCCGCTTTCGAAGCTTCAACCACCTCGAGCATTGCAATCCCCGGAAGCTCGGTCTTAAGGGCCACATCGTGACGGCGCTTGGCTTTTTCAATCAGGTCAAACGCCTCGAGATCCAGGTTCCAGACAGCCGAGGCAAAAGAGGCCAGGAAACGCCGGTAGGCATCCCAGGCATACCACTCGTCATCGCTTGCCAGGGCCTTGGCGACGTCCTCGGTCATGCCGACAAAAACGATTGTTGCCAGCATGCCCGGCATTGAGAATACCGAGCCCCCACGTACTGCAAGCAGTAGCGGCTCACCGGCGTCGCCAAGCCGTACGGGCGTACCTTCGTCACGCGCGATGTCATCTTCAAGCAAGTGCAAGTGCTGCAGAACTTCGTTTTCGAAGCGCTGAGCTTCACTGTTATGCAGGCCCTGGCGTGCCAGGACCGTCGGGATAATAAAGCCGTCGCGGGTCGGGATCCCCAGGTAAGAGATATAAATCAGCCCGCTGCCCTTGCCCCCATAACGAGCCTGCAAGCTGGCGGCATCGCCGTCTTCAACGCGACGCACAATGTCGCTGTAGTTCGAAAGGTGCACGAAATCCCAGGGATCTTCACCCGAAGCCCCTGTCCCCGGCAACTGCAGACCGGCTCCATTTTCGGACAGGTATGCACTCGCCAGGTCCGAAAAATGCACCAGGTTGTTCAGGTCATGCATGGTGCGCTGGAAGTTGCCCAACACCGCACGCATTTCGTCGGTACCGTAGCCCAGGTGTTCGGCCATCACTTCGTAAGCGGCACTGACACGGTACACGAGACGGTGGTAGTTGCGCCTTATTTGCTCAAGTACGTCGAGCAGTTCAGACGGCGCGCGTGCCGGGTTGACCAGCATGGCCGACAAATCCCATAACTCACGTGAATACAGGCCATCACGATCCAGGTTGCCGGCACACAGGTGCACGATACGCAAACATTCTTCCAGCTCCACGCCGTTTTCCAGGTAAGCCGATGCAACATGCCTCAGGGCGAAAAAACCCAACTCCTCCAACAGACAGTCAAGTTGGTGCAGAAAGTAGCGCTGACTCTTGAAGACACCGGTACCAGCGAGGGTTTCCAACTCACGCCGCAAGCTGCAACTGCGCTTAAAAGCCTCATACTGCTTGCCACTTTCATACAAGGCGAGCAGTTCATCCAGGGCGGCAAAAAGGGCGTTCTGGTGGTCATGACGAAGGCGCTCACAGAAGGTATTCACCGCTGTGCACGCCTCATTTTCAACCTTTTGTGCAGGGAAATCGACATCATCAGGCAACGCCTCCTGCAAAAGCTTCAGACTCATTTCAAAGGGTCCGCTTGCTTCCACAGACCAGGCCCCGTCGCGAATCTTGCTCACGAAACTGCGCAAACGATGCTGGTACACCCACCGGTTACGGGCCTGGATGCCATTGACAACCAGGGACTCCAGTTCCTCTTCCAGGGTGTTTGTCGATTCGCAGCGCAAGAGTTCCTCAGCGTAGGCGAGACGCCACTCTTTGAGGCGCTGGGCAATCTGAGAACTGCCCAGGAGTTGCTCAAGATCGGAAACGATGCGTTCCACCAGGTTCAGTACAACACTATTCGAGCGAGCCGCTTCATCTGGCGCAGTGGGGACCTCGCGTGCCGGGTCCGGGAAATCAGCAGCGCCTGTCTGCAGCCATTGCAGGTATGCATGCGCCAGGTTGAGCGTGTGCTTACCCATGGCGTGGTGTGTGCTTCTGCGAATTTCGTTCGTGATCGTACTACCACGCACGTGCACTTCGGAAAGGTCGATGGTGTCTTGCCAGACCTCGTCGATCAGCTTAGGCCGTGACACAAGACCGGAAATGCTGCGCACAAGAATGCGTGCCGGCAGGCGCATGCGGTCGGCGAAGGGCCCGTTCATGAATTCAGCCAGCTCGCCGCGAACGCGGGTAATTTCATGCTGCAGGTTCTTGGCGCCGGGTATACCCCGGTACGAAGTGCTGCAAAGGCGCGCCACCAGGAAACGCAACAGGTACACCGCTTCATGGCGGCTGCCACTGGTGTTCAGGCGCCTCAACAGTCTGGCCAGGTCACGCAGACGTGAGACCTGGATGGCGGGCATGTCATCAAATTCCAGGTGATAAATTTCACGCTCAAGATCAATGACTTTGCCCTGCACACCGGCGAGATCACTGACCATTTCATCCGTGATGAGTGTACCGTGCGGCAGGCGATGCGTGGCCACAAGTTGTTCCGAGTCTTTACGCAGAACATAGATGGATAGCCTGCCATGCGCATCGTAAGGCACGATCAGGCTGTCTTGCGTAGCGAATATTCGGTGGTTGGCAATCTCGAACATCCTGTAGCGATTACCGAGGAAAGACATCGTGCGAAGATAGCGGCGTAAAGCAAGCTTGTGTTTGTCCTCGCTGCCATCGGCGCCATAGGCCGCAACAAGCGCGTGGTTCAGGGCGTCGATGTGCTCACACTCCTGCACACTGAACAATTCTCCCTGCTCCGGAGCCGTTTTCGTGATGGGAAGTTCAGGCGCAGGCACTGCAACCCGCTCTTCATGCCCCGAGTAGATCCCCGATAATTCACGTAAGGCTTCATGCAGTAGCTCGCCTTGTGCCTCGAGCTTTGCATTCACCTCACGCAGGGCGGCCACGTAATCATTGAAGTGACTGCCCCGGATGCCTACTCCGTGGACCGCGGCAAGGCGCTCCATGATGACGAGTAATTCCTCGCGCAGAAGTTCATACAGTTCCCGTCCACGAATGTGGGCAACACCGCGGGCCAGCGCCAGCGAGACCGACAGAACTGCGTTCATGCCAAGGTTCTGCTTGCGCTGCATCACATGCACTTTGTCTTCGGGGCTGGCATCCTCGCTGAGCTTTCCACGCCGGATTGCGGTTGACAGTTCCAGCTTGAGCAGCGCACGGTCGATGTCGTACAGGCCCCAGTCCGCAGTGTTCTTGCCCTCGAACAAGGGGGCAACGAACTGGTGTACATTATCGACCGCATTCAGGCAGCCCATGCCGCCGTAACGTTCGCTGCGCACAAACAACGCCAGCAGGTCCTCGTCCCCCGTTGACTCGACCCGGGCGCGCGTCACGGTGCCGGAGAAGGCGAATACACCGGGTTCCACTTCGCGCAACAATTGAGCGTACTGATCGACTATCTCCAGGTATTCCGCACGTTCGAACACCCCATCGACCAAATGTACCGCTTCTCCCGTGCCGGCCGAGGTGCCCAGTGGTGTCGCCCCGTGGAACGACATGCGCAGCCGGCTTTCAGGTTTTGCTCCCGGCAAAACGAAAAGAGCGTCCACGCCGACCGAGGGAACGCCGGCATTGGTTGGTTCTTCACGCGCCTGCAAGCGTTCAACCGTGGCGAATTCCGGTATATCGGGTTCACACACGTCAATTTCGCTGACTTGCTCCATTTGCGTGGCAACGGCCTGGTACTTGACCAGCCGTTCGGTGTTTGCACCACCCCCGGTCTTGAGTCCCAGCGCATTGACCGCCAGGGCAAGGTGTGCCTCCATGTCATCGTTCGGGCTCTTTGATCGATGCGATACGACGATATCCATGCCCTTGCCCAGGGAGACGAGCAGCGCCAGGACGGTCTCGTACAAAGTACCAATCTGGTTCGCCTTGACCAGCACCGAATTGATCAAGCCCTTTGAGGCAGCCATCTCGATCGTGCGGTCGTTGGTGACCACCAGGTCATCGCCGATTACCAGGACGCGATCACCGAGTTTCTCGAGCAACTTGCGCCAACCCTCGAAGTCGTCCTCGGAGAAGCCGTCTTCGATGGAGAGAATTGGAATATCGTAATCATTAATCGCCTGTTCGTAGATCGCCAGCACCGCATCACGATCGAGCACTTTCATCGAGTGATCGCGCCAGAAAAGATACATGCCGATGCTGTCAGGCACATCAAACTCTTTGCGGTAAGCGATTTCGAGTTCAGAGAGTGCCGGATCGAGCGCAATGGCAACGTCCACCCCGGGGCGGTAACCACACTCCTCGATGGCCTGTTTCATCATCACCCACAGGCGCAATTCGGGCAGTTCGTACTCACCGCGGTCAACGTAAGGCGCTAGCCCGCCTTCCAGACCAATGCCCATGACACGACAGCCGTCGGCCTTTTCGAGAATCTCTTTGAGCCGGTTTTGCAGGCGCACAGTCATCTCCTGCGCATCCTGCGTATCCAGCGCACCCAGGATCAGGAACATGGCCTCCTGCATGCTGATGTTCGACTCTGGATAATCCTTCTCGGTGTGACGCCCGCCCATGCCGCAGTTGCGAAACTGCCAGGGCGCGTTCACAGTGCCAAGGCGTGGATGAGCGGCTTCCTGCATGCAGCGCTCAACAATACGACGCTTGGCTGCAGGCGCCATGCTGACCCAGGCGGAGGTGTCCGGCAGTGCCGCAGCGGCATCGCTCGCCCGCCGTTCACGGCGCTGGAATTCCCGGTATTTGCCCCGGTCCGCCATCAGGAAATCGAGCCCGGTCACCACCCCGAGCCCGAGCAGTAATCGCCCGAAATTGAGTGCGAAGGACAGGTCCAGCGACAGCCCGATGACCAACAGGACCAGCGCCAGTGGTAATGCCACCCGGGCGATCTTCATGCTCCATCGGGGACCAGCGGCGGCAACAGCCAGGTTGTACGGCGCATCGGGGTAATAATTCAGTCCTTCACGCTTGATACCAATCGCGCGGCCATAGGGTATGCGTACGAACAAGTGCGCCAGGTAGCGCACGCGCGCCAGGAAAGGACCGGCGAGATGCGCCTCAACGGAATCCTGGATCGAATCGGTGAGCGCGCGCAAACGCGCCGCCTCGAGGAAGTGTCCAAGCTCGTGCATAGCGATGGCGGTGTGGAAGACTGCGTAGGTAAACAATGCGGAGATTATCGTTTCAGGACTCATAAAGATGAAACGCAGCACCTCTTCCCTGGTTGCCGCCTCACCGGGGATTGCCAGTACCGAGGATATAAACGCCACATGGAAGGAAACGAGGATGTGGTTGGCAATGACCCAACCCTCTTGCAGAAAAGCCCTTGCTTTACCAGGCTTCATGCATGAGGGACCGATGCCTGGAGCATCAGGAGAATATACTCGTGTTTGCCTGGTTGGCAATGCAGCAAATTCCATAGCGCCCGTACTCCTCGGCTCCGTACGCTTCGGCTCTGGGGCACTCTATCCACGCGGGCGATGCGTCACAATGATCTGGGTCAGAACATAGCAGACCCAACATGACACTGGTCAGCGTGTACTGGCGAAATCTCTGCTAAATTTTGTCTTGGAATAGCGTCATTTTCCGGGAAAGGCATGGCACGGATAAAGGACCCTTGCTCACACAAATCGCTAGTACTAACTGATCAATAGGATCTGATCGGAACGACCAGCACCGGGATCGTGGATTTGCGCAGAATGCCTGCACTGATGCTGCCCACCAGTGCGTCGAACATCATGCCATGGCCATGACTGCCAACCACGATCAACTCTGCATCCAGGCGCTCGGCTTGCTTGAGAATGGTCTTGACCGGATCGCCCTGCGCCATGAGTGCGCTCGCATTCACGTCGGCATCGACCAATTGGGTGACCAGTTCATTTAACTCGTCCCGTTCATCCAGATACCTTTCTGACAGCTCCTGTTGCTCCGTGACCCAGTTAAATTCGGGGCCAGCAATGCCCGGTAACGGGATTATGGTGTGTAATACGTAAACCTCAGCGTCAGTGGCTAAAGCTACCCTGTGGACTGCTTCAATCACGTAGCCGGAAGCCTTGGAAAGATCAACAGCAGCGAGCAGTTTCATCATATACCTCCTGTCAATGCAACATCCGTTAACACCGGACGCGTGTCAGCTTTAAACAAGGCACGCGTCCGGGCAAAGCTTTTTCCTAGGCTGCCTCCACCGTGATATGTGTGACCTTCTTCTGGGCCTCAGCAGTTTTCGGAAGTTCGATGCTCAAAATTCCCTTCTTGAACGATGCCTCGATTTTAGATTCGTCTACCTCTACCGGGATAGGCAGCGTACGGCGGAATGATCCGAAAGTGCGCTCACTCCTGTAGAAGTCCTTGCCTTTTTCCTCTTCCTCCTGCTTCTTTTCACCTCTGATGGTGAGCAGGCCTTCAGACAAGGTAATATCGACGTCCTCCTGGTCCATGCCAGGCAGTTCGATTTTGACGTGAAAGGCCTTTTCGTCTTCTGTCTCATCGAGCCGGGGATTCAAATGGGCATAATCCCAGGGCTTGCTCATTAACGAGGGGCGTCCGCTGCCCTTCCAGAAATCTTCAAACAGAAGATCCATTTCCTTGTGGAGAGAATCCATCCCATGAAAGAATGATTCGAAGGGACGATCTTCACCTTCCCATGACCTGAGTCCACCCCAGCGCCAGGGAATAATTTGCTTCAGTGTCATTTTAACCTCCTTTCCATTAGATCAATGGAATAAGAACGACTGAAACGATGGGTATCCCGTCTGCGCGGAGGTGCTTGCCTTTCTTATGCCTGGGCACGCCCGGCCGGACGAATTTACCCATCGCACCACTATATTTTATAGCTGCTTTTATCACTCTGTATTGACGCAAATCAAAACTGTCGTCTAAATTGAACGTCCACTCATGTCAGATCGGGTTTTTATTTCTTACAAATCAGAGTGGATTTTTCAATACACGGTCCAGGATTGATCGATACAAACCGCTCACCAACGATGTTCATCGTGTTCCTGCAGCGCTTTCTGAATCCTCAGAAGCTCCATTATGTTGTCAATGTCAATGATGCCGGCGATACGGCTACCGTCGGTCACGATCAGCAAGCCCGACTCTCCGGCCTGCATTCTTTCCATCACCGCTTCGAGCGGCTCTGAAATATCCGCTTGCGGAACATCGCCCTGCATTTCCTGATCCACCCGGCACAGCTTGCCGTGGTCGTGCAGGCCGCGGAGAAGGTCGGATTGCCTGAGCACACCGATAACTTTATCGCCGGCAAGCACTGGAAAGTCCTTTTGGGTTCCTGACAAGGTCAGCTTCACTGCCTTAGCCAATGACTCATCGGGCTGCAGAACCTGGAAGTCGGTCAGCATTGCTTTACCAGCCGACAGGCCGGAAAGCGCAAATTTTACATTGGCCATTCTCGCTTCGGTGACAGCACCGATCCAGATGAAAACGGCAATAAATACCAGGAACAGGTTGTACCTGAAACCAAGCACAGCCATCAATAAAGCGAAAGCCTGGGCAATCATGGCGGCGATGCGGGTTGCCTTGACCGGCTCCATTCGCAATGAAAGCAGCGCCCGGAACACTCTTCCCCCATCCATAGGAAAGGCCGGCAACATATTGAACGCCGCCAGCAGGATGTTGACGATCATCAGCCGTTGAAGAAACGAACCACCGGTAACGCTCAGGTCTTCCAGGGGAACCAGACCGTTACTCATTTTGAGCAGAATCCAGAGCACCAGCGCAATGGCGGAACTGACCGCTGGACCAGCCAGTGCAATGATAATTTCATGCCTCGGATCTTCAGGCATTTTCTCGATGGATGCGATGCCCCCGATCGGCAACAGCATGATGCTTTTAGTACGAATGCCGAATTGACGCGCAGTCAGAGCGTGGCCGAACTCGTGCAGCAGCACGCAGAAAAACAGCGCCAGGATAAAGCTCACACCCGAAATTACTGCAGCCACCGTACCAGCCAGCTGCCAGTAACCGAGCCCGATCCAGACGATCAAGATCAGGAAAGTCATGTGCAAATACACGTCGATGCCGGCTACGTTGGCGATTTTCCACGACCACTTCATGTAAAAAATCCTCGTTTAAGCTGCTAACCCGCACAAGCTGTTAACTCCAATGTAATGATCGGGCAGTGAATTGTCCTGATTATTTGCAATGTTGCTGATACATGTCATACACAGATTTGTACAGGCGTGATATGCATCACCTTGCCAAACCAAGGTCTGGACAGTGAGGTGTATTTACCTTCCCGTGTAATGTCCGGGAGAGGAGGTTTGTGTATGATCAATGTGTCATCGAAGTATTGGATTCTGGTGGCGGACAGCGGCCATGCGCGCATCCTTGAGTCGCGGATAAAGCCCAAGGAATTTCGCCAGGTACAGGAACTGGTTTCCGAAAGTCAGCACTTGAGCAGCCGGGACATGGTCTCAGATGCCAGTGGCCGCGCATTTCATGTTAAGGGACCATCGAGCCATTCTAAACAGCAGCGTTCCGATGCACACGACCAGGCTGAGCAAGCGTTCTCCAGAATGCTGGTCGGAAAACTCGAGAAGGCGGCAAACCTGAAAGCATTTGAGTACCTGGTCCTTATTGCAGACCCGAAGACGCTGGGACGAGTGCGCCAGCATATGAGCAAATCCCTTTCTGGCATGGTGACGAATGAACTGAACCTCGACGTGGTCGGACTGCCCCTGGATTCACTGCAGAAAAAGGTACGTTCTTTGTTGAGCTGGCCCCAGTGATTCAGCCCTTGATGCAAATGACCGGCCTGAGCCTGGCCACCCTCCTGGCCAGACCCGCCCGTTCAGACGCCATTACTACGTCAGAAACATTCTTGTAAGCGCCCGGCGCCTCTTCTGCCACGCCGCGGAAAGAAGGGCTGCGCAGCGTGATGCCCCTGCCCGCCAGTTCATCCATTACCTGCCTTCCTTTCCATCTGCGGCGTGCCTTGTTTCTGCTCATGCTGCGCCCGGCGCCATGGCAGGCGGACGAGAAAGACCTGGCCTCGCCGCTGTCCATACCGGTCAGCACGTAGGATTCCGTGCCCATGCTGCCACCGATCAGCACCGGCTGGCCAGTCGATTTGAATATATCCGGCAATGTAACGTGACCCGGACCGAACGCACGTGTCGCGCCCTTGCGATGGACGTAAACCGTTTTTCGCTGCCCATCGATCTTGTGGGATTCGGGTTTGCAGGTATTGTGCGATACATCGAACATCAGGGGCATATCCAGGTCCGGCCAGAAGCGCCGGAACACCTCGCGCATCAGGTGGCCGATAATCTGCCTGTTCGCCAATGCACAGTTGATGGCGGAACGCATGGCGCCGATATAACGTTTCCCCGTCTCCGATTGAATCGGCGCGCAAGCCAGTTCGCGGTCAGGGAGAGAGATACCGTAGTCCGCGGCCGTGACGGCCATTTCACGCAGGAATTCGGTGCCTATCTGGTGCCCGAGGCCGCGTGAGCCACAATGGATTGAGACCACGCACTCTCCCTCGACCAGACCAAATACACGCGCCGTGTCCGTATCGAATAATTCGGTAACTTCCTGAATTTCCAGGTAATGGTTGCCAGAGCCTAATGTACCCATCTCCCGTTGCTGGCGTTGCCGGGACTTTGCGGACACATACTCGGGATTGGCACACTCTGCACAGCCCTGATCCTCGATGAATTCCAGGTCCCTGGACTCTCCATAGCCTTCTTTCAGCGCCCAGGCCGCACCGCCTGCGAGCATGGCATCCATTTGGTTTTTGCCCAGACTGATGTCGCCTTGCGATCCAAGCCCTACGGGGATGTGCGCAAACAAGGCATCGGCGAATTCTTTTTGGAAATGTTTGATATCAGAGCGCCGCAGTCCGGTCAAGTGTGTGCGGACACCGCAGGAGATGTCGAAGCCCACGCCGCCGGCGGAAATGACACCATCGAGTTCCGGATCGAAAGCCGCAACGCCACCGATGGGGAATCCGTATCCCCAGTGTGCATCCGGCATGGCATAGGCGGCGCGTACGATTCCTGGAAGGGCGGCAACGTTGACGATTTGCTCGCCGACCTTTTCGTCCATTGCGCGGATCAGTTGTTCCTGGGCGTAGATGACCGCGGGCACGCGCATCGCCCCGGATGGCTCTATGCGCCATTCGGTTTCTGAGACTTTGCTAAAGGTATTGATGTCCATTAGTACTCCTTCAAGGCGATAATTACGAGTTCAGCGAGGTGGGAAGTGGTTGGGCGCCAGGCACGTCTCGCCGGCAATGGCTCGTCCTTGCCCAGAGGCGTAACACCGCGAACGACCGCTTCCCAGCTCGCCC